>ERZ1026852.63-NODE-63-length-70991-cov-33.231434_pt1 | contig 70991 bp, 64 predicted proteins | sample MGYA00380156_ERZ1026852 | MGnify/ENA primary metagenome ERZ1026852 (study PRJEB33269, sample SAMEA4719792) | human gut metagenome | biome: human-associated habitat; feature: organic feature; material: feces | place: Cameroon | collected 2013-10 ...
TTCGCATGAACGAATGGTCCTATTTCTTTTAGGGACTTATTTCACAGCCCCTTTTATTCATTACAGAATAATCTTCTTTGGACACTTCTCTGCGCAGATTCCGCAGCCTGTACATTTCTCCTGATCAATATAAGCTACATTGTCTACTACATGGACAGCATCTGACGGACAGTTCTTCTCGCACAGATGACAGCCGATACAGCCCACTGAGCATGCCTTCATGACATCCTTGCCCTTGTCCTTTGAGCTGCACTTTACAACGTGCTTTGTGTCATATGGAATAAGCTCGATGAGGTGCTTTGGACAAGCCTCTACGCACTTGCCGCAGGCCTTGCATGTAAGCGGATTAACGCATGCAACTCCGTCAACCACATGGATTGAATCAAAAGGACATGCCTTCACACAACTTCCATAGCCGAGGCAGCCATAATTACATGACTTAGGTCCGCCGCCAGGTACAAATGACATGGCAACACAATCCTCTACTCCTGTATAGTCGTAGTCTGTATTTGCTTTGTCGCAGGTGCCGGCGCACTTAACAAATGCAACCTTCTTTACTCCGGCCTCAACCTTTACACCCATAATCTCGCTGACCTTTGCCGCAACAGGATCTCCACCTACAGGACACTGTCCTACCGGTGCCTCTCCCTTTGCAATGGCGGCAGCAAGTCCGGAGCATCCGGCATATCCACAGCCACCACAGTTGTTGCCCGGAAGCACCTCAAGTATTGCTTCCTCTCTAGGGTCAACCTCTACTTTGAATTTTTCTCCTGAAATACCGAGGAAAAATCCAAGAATTATACCGACAGCTCCAACAACTAAAGCTGCAATAATAATCGCAGTAACATTCATATCACTTTTCCTCCAATCCTATACAGAAACCATTCCTGAGAATCCCATAAAGGCGATAGCCATAAGACATGCTGTAAGAAGCACGATGGCTGTTCCCTGGAAAGGCTTTGGAATATCATTATACTCAATCTTCTCACGTACACCAGCCATAAGCACGATGGCAATAAAGAAACCAAAAGCTGTGGCAAAGCCGTAAACTACACTCTCTAAGATATTGTAGCCCTTTGTTACACTGTTAAGTGCTACACCGAGTACGGCACAGTTTGTTGTGATAAGAGGCAGATACACACCGAGTGCCTTGTAAAGAGGCGGCATCTGTTTCTTTAAGAACATCTCTACAAACTGAACAAGTGCTGCAATTACAAGAATGAACACGATAGTCTGTAAATATGACAGATTAAGCGGATACAGTATAAAATTGTAAATAAGCTGTGTAACGAATGTGGCGATTGTGATAACGAAAATTACCGCACCACCCATTCCTGCAGCAGTTTTTGTGTTCTTTGATACGCCGAGGAAAGGACAGATACCAAGGAACTGGCTAAGTACTACGTTGTTAACTATTGCATATGCTACTGCAATGAGCAGTAAATGACCTAATGTACCCATTATTTATCCCCTCCTTCTGTAGTGTTAGGCGCAACAGCGGCCTGTGCTGCTTTTGCTGATGGACATGATGCTCCACAATGTGCACAGTCTCCTGAAAGGCAGCCTGCCGGCTCTGCAAGAGGTGTACCCTTTGCTTCCATCTTTTTACGGATGATATTCATGCCTGCAACGAGGAAGCCCAGTACGAGGAAAGCTCCCGGTGCCATGATAAAGATTGTGATTGGTGTAAACCAGTCACCGAAAATCTTGATGTTGAAGAATGTTCCTGCACCTAAGATTTCACGGATAAGTCCGATGATTGTAAGACCCATGGTAAATCCAAGTCCCATTCCCATTCCATCAAAGATAGACTCTACAGGCGGATTCTTTGAAGCATAGCTCTCGGCACGTCCGAGGATAATACAGTTAACCACGATAAGTGGGATGTATACACCAAGTGCTGCTGAAAGGCTAGGCAGATAAGCCTGCATCAAAAACTGTACTACTGTAACAAGAGATGCAACTATGACGATATACGCCGGCATACGCACTCCGTTAGGAATCACTTTTCTGAAAAGTGAAATCAAAAGGTTTGAACATATAAGTACCACCGTGGTGGAAAGTCCCATTCCAAGTCCGTTTACCGCACTGGATGTAACAGCCAGTGTAGGACACATACCAAGCATAAGTACAAAGGTAGGATTTTCCTTAATGATACCATTATATAAACGCTCTACATATTTGTTCATTAGTTGGCACCTCCCTGTAATTTATTCTGGAAGTAAGTAATAGCTGCGTTGCAGCCGTTGGCCATAGCCTTTGATGTGATGGTTGAGCCTGTGATGGCCTCAATCTCATCATCCTTTGAAGGTGTGGTCTTTACAACGTCGAACTTGTCTACTTTCTTGTTCTCAAACTGCTTGTAGAAATCAGCCTCCTCGGCCTTCATTCCAAGTCCCGGAGTCTCACTGATGCTTGTGATCGAGTAACCGTTTACAGTACCATCATTCTTGATACCTACAGAGAATGTGATACTTCCCTGGCTACCATCCTTGGCTGTAACTGTGATGACATAGCCTAATGTCTCCTTGTTTGAATCAAGGGCAGTCTCAATATCATCGATTGTATCCTTGTAGCCCGCATCAGATACAAGCTTATCAGCTTCATCAGCATCATAATCATATTTCTCAAATGATTTTGCATCCGAAAATACTGCCTGATATGCTTTCTGTGCTGCTGCTTTATTGGCCTTGTCGATAGGCTCTGCCGTGATTCCCTGAACCAGGGCAAGAATAAAACCAAGCACCAGAGTAAAGGCAGTTAAAATCAAAGCGTCATGTACAATACGTTTATTCATTCTTCTTTGCCTCCTTTACCATACCAAAGGCTCTTGGGATAGAAACCTTCTCAATAATAGGAACAAGGCAGTTGCTTAAGATGATAGCAAAGGAAACCCCCTCTGCATTGGCACCGAAGCAACGGAATACTCCTGTCAATATACCACAGCAGATACCGAATATTATCTTTCCCATCGGCGTAATCGGGCTTGTGACATAATCGGTCGCCATGAAAAATGCACCGAGCATCAGTCCGCCACCGCAGAGCTCTGCAACAACATAGTTGATATCAAACTGCTGTGCTCCGAAAAGGAACATGAAAACAGCAAATGTAATAATGTAGGATGCAGGAATCTTTAAATCAATGACTCCAAGTAAAATCATGATGATAGCACCTATTAAAATAGCTATAACTGATGTCTCACCAATAGTTCCTGCAGTATTTCCTATAAGCATATCCCTTACATTGACACTTGAAAGCCCCTCATTTTTGATGAGCGCAAGTGGTGTTGCTCCTGAGTATACATCCACACCGTTTCTCGTGACATTGAAATTAGTCATATCAGCCGCAAATGCGATGAGAAGGAAGCATCTTCCACCAAGTGCCGGGTTCATAAAGTTCTGTCCGAGTCCTCCGAACATACACTTGACAATGATGATTGCAAATACTCCACCGAGTACAGCCTCCCACCATGGAAGTGCAACCGGAAGGTTTAGTGCTAAAAGCAGTCCTGTAACAACCGCACTAAGGTCGGTAATTGTGCTCTTTTTCTTAACTATGTAGTCAAACACCCATTCTGATGCCACACACGATGCGATGGTAAGCAGAATGATAAAAAGTGCTCTAAATCCAAAATTGTAAATACCAAAAAGACTTGCCGGGAGTAATGCTATAATGACATAAAGCATTATTCTGTCAGTGGAATCCTTGGCACGTACATGTGGTGATGATGAAACATGAAATAAATCACTCACTTTAATCCACCTCTTTCTTTATTTTTTGCTGGCCTGTTTTCTCTTTTCAGCGAGAACAAGCTTCTTCATTGTCTTAATAGGCTGAGCCACCTGTCTTCTTGACGGACATGCAAATGAACAGCTTCCACACTCAATACACTCAAGTCCGTGCCACTTCTCAAACTCATCCATCTGTCCACGCAAACCAAACTTCGCAAGACGGCTTGGAATGAGCTGCTCAGGACATGCCTCCACGCAACGACCGCAGTTAATGCAGGCCTGTGGCTCAAATGCTGCCACCTCATCATGTGTGAAGCACAGTATTGATGAAGAGGTCTTTGTAGTAGGGATATCAAGACTAAACATGGCAAAGCCCATCATAGGACCGCCTGATATAATCTTCTCCGGCTGGCTCTTAAAGCCACCTGCAGCATCAACCAGCTCCTGATATGAGGTACCGATGCTGTATAAAATATTGGAAGGATTCTTCACAGCATCTCCTGTAACTGTTGAAATACGCTTAAGGACTGGCTGTCCATTCTTTACAGCATTGTATACCGCAATGATTGTCTCTACATTATCAACGATACAGCCTGCATCAGCAGGGAGCATCTTAGAATTGATAGCTCTGCCGGTTGTAGCATAGATGAGCTGTCTCTCACCACCCTGTGGGTACTTTGTCATAAGCGGACAAACCTCAATACGCGGCTCATCCTTCGTGAGCTCTGTGAGCTTTTCGATACAGTCAGGCTTATTATCCTCTATACCAAGAATACCCTTTGCATTGTCAAAAAGCTGAAGTATGATCTTCATGCCGCCAATTAATTCCTCAGGATTCTCAAGCATACGTCTGTAGTCAGATGTGAGGTAAGGCTCACACTCTGCGCAGTTTGCGATAATATACTCAATCTTGTCCGGCTCCTTTGGAGAAAGCTTTACATGTGTAGGGAAACCTGCACCGCCCATGCCGACAACTCCCGCATTCTTGACCTTCTCGATGATTTCTTCCTTTGAAAGCGCAGTGACATCCTCGACGCTCTCATATGTTGTCTCAGTAAACATGCCATCATTTTCGATAACAATACTGTCAACCATATCGCCGACCGCCACACGTCGCTTCTCAATAGCCTTAACTTTTCCTGACACTGATGAATAGATAGGTGATGAAACAAAGCCACCGGCCTCTGCTATCATCTGTCCCTTCAACACAGTGTCACCTACGGCAACAACAGGCTTAGCCGGTGCGCCGATATGCTGCGAAACCGGATATACCATGTCGCCCTTGGGCAAAACTTCTTTAATTGGTGAATCCTTAGACAACTCTTTGCCATCATATGGATGAACACCGCCAATAAACGTTTTATGACCCATTTTTGTGCCCCTCTTTCTTTTAGATTAATAACGTGGAAATGCTATTGCACATTACTGTTCTTATTATACCACTTATGATTTTTAGTTAAATAGTATATTATGTACTTTTTTTAATACTTTATGTTATAATGTTTATACAAATGATATTCAAGGCAGGAATCGAGAAATGAAAATATTTCACAATGAAGAAATTTACATAAAAACCGATAATTTTTCAGACAGCATATTTAAAGAAAACACTATGTTCTTTGATATTGAGACAACAGGCTTTTCACCGGTGAAAGCGATTGTCTACATGATAGGCTGTGCAAGGCGCATTAAAAATCGTATTGTAATAGACCAGTATTTTGCCGAATCTGTCGATGACGAAGCAGCTGTAATTGAAGCCTTCGCAGGAAGTTTGTCAGGTTGCAGCACTATCATATCCTTCAATGGCGTCGGCTTTGATATTCCATTTTTAAAGAATAAATACAAGAAATATAAGCAGGAAGACCCCTTCTGTAATGTGCAGATACTCGATATCTTTAAGGAGCTTTCACCGATAAAGCCTCTTTTGTGCCTCGAAAACTACAAACAAAAAAGCATCGAAGCATTTCTTGGTATAGATAGGGAGGATAAATATTCCGGTGGTGAGCTCATAAACGTTTATTATGAATATCTTGCCCAAAAGGACGATGAAAAGCTATCCCTGCTTTTGACACACAACTACGAGGATGTCCTTGGCATGACAAAGCTCCTTAGTATACTTTCGTATAAAGAATGCATACATGGCATTGCAGACATCACCGGTGTATCCGTAAACCCATATACAGCTTACGACGGCAGTCTGATGAATGAGCTTATCATATCATTTGAAAATAAATTTTCCGTTCCAAAATCTGTAAGCTTCCATGACAATGACATCTATCTGACCATAGGCACTACAAAAAGCTATGTGCGTGCAGAGATATTCGAGGGGGAAATGCGCCATTTCTACAGCGATTACAAAAACTACTACTATCTTCCAAAGGAGGACATGGCCATACACAAGAGTGTCGCAGCATATGTCGACCACGAATACCGTGAAAAATGCAAGGCGTACAACTGCTATGTGCGCAAAACCGGTACCTTCATCAGACAGTACTCTGACTTCATGAAGCCCGAGTTTCGATTCGATATAAAGGATAAGTACAGCTATTTCCTGCTGACTGAAGATTTTATAAATTCAAAACAGATGGTACTGTCATATGTAAAACACATAACAGACCATCTGTTTAACCTCTGATAAGATATCATGGCTTCCTGAAATAGAAACTGCTTAATCTCTCAAAGCCGAGCTCACGATATGTAGTTATCTGCTCAGTACTGCCTATAAACAGTATTCCCTTGGATTTTAAAGTATTGAAGAAATTTTTGTATATCATATCTTTCGCATCATCGGTAAAATAAATCACCACATTCCTGCACAGGATAAGATCGTAATCCTTTGGATATGAATCCTTCAACAGATTGTGCTCCTTAAATGTAACACATCGCTTGATATCATCAGATATCTTGTATGACCCCTCCACCTGGGTAAAGTACTTCTTCTTCAGGTCAGCCGGCACATTTTCTACAGACTTTGCGCTGTAAAGCCCGGCTTTAGCGCTCGCAATCACCTGGTCGTCAATATCTGTAGCCAGTATCTTTATACGAGACAATGGAACATGCTTCGAAAAAGCCATGGCAAGCGAATACGGCTCGTCCCCTGTTGAGCATGCCGCGCTCCATATCTTAATCGTCCCTGTATTGTTCTTTAATATCTCAGGAATGACCTCTCTGTCCAAAAAACTCCACTGATCAGGATTCCTGTAGAACTCAGATACATTGATAGTGATAAAATTGATAAACTGTTTAAACTTAGCCTTATCTGCAGAAATCATATCAATGTATGTCTCATAAGAATCAGCCCCATTTTTTCTCGCAAGAGTATCAATACGCCTGCGCATCTGCTTCTCTTTATAATAATTGAGATCTATCTGTGTCAGCCTGTACACTTCCTTTTTAAACCATTCATAATGATCAAACATCACAATCCTCCAATATGTGCCACCCGATACAAATAAAAGCTGCCATATAATTATATATGACAGCTTTAAAATCAAAAACTACTCGTTATCAGAAGCAACCTCGTCAATATTTACATCTGCAACATCTGCTCCATCATCCTCTGAATCAAGGAGAGCCTTCATGCTTAAGCTGATTTTCTTATCGTCCTCATTGAACTCAACAACCTTAGCCTCAACCTCCTGACCAATCTTGAGAACATCTGATGGCTTCTCAACATGATCCTTTGAAATCTGTGAAACATGAAGAAGTGCGTCAACACCAGGAGCAAGTTCGATGAATGCACCAAAATCAGTCATTCTGGCTACTTTGCCCTTTACGATATTGCCAGGAGCAAATTTCTCTGTTGCACCATTCCATGGATTCTCGTCATCAAACTTCATTGAAAGAGCAATCTTAGAACCATTGATGTTCTTAACAAATACTCTTACAGTCTGTCCAACAGTGAATACCTTCTTAGGGTTCTCTACTCTGCCCCAAGACATCTCTGAGATATGAAGTAATCCGTCTACTCCGCCAAGATCGATGAATGCACCGAAATCTGTAACATTCTTAACTGTTCCTTCGATTACATCGCCAACGTGAAGATTTGCAAGAAGCTCTTCCTGCTGTTTAGCCTTCTGCTCAACGAGTAATACCTTTCTATTTCCGATAATACGTCTCTTTCTTGGATCGAACTCTGTGATGATAAACTCAATCTCCTGATCCTTGAACTTGTTGAGATCCTTCTCATAAGTATCTGATACAAGGCTTGCAGGGATGAATACTCTTGTCTCATCAACACTGACACATACACCACCGGCTAATACCTGTGTAACTTTTGCCTTTAATACTTCCTGGTTCTCAAAAGCCTCCTCAAGACGCTTGCTGCCCTTCTCTGCCTGAAGGCGCTTGTAAGAAAGGATAACCTGGCCCTCGCCATCGTTAAGCTTAACTACCTTGGCTTCCATCTTGTCGCCAACCTTTACAACAGTAGTAAGATCTACGTTCGGCTCATTTGTGTACTCGTTTCTAGTAATAATTCCGTCTGATTTGTATCCAATATTTAAGAAAATCTCGTCAGGTTTAACATCAATAACGGTACCTTCTACCACTTCTCCATTTCTTATAGTTTTAAAAGATTCTTCCAGCATTTGTTCAAAGCTCATTTCTGACATTCTTTGAAACCTCCTCAATGATATTATTTGGGGTTGAAGCCCCTGCTGTAATACCTACGTTATTGTTGGACCTGATTTGTGTATAATCCATTTCGTCACTTGTTTGTATATAGTAAGTATTTTTGCATTCGTTTTTACATATTTCAAATAGCTTCTGTGTATTGGAGCTGTGCCTGTCGCCTATGACAATCATGACATCTGAGCACTGTGCTACCTTTCTTGCTTCGGTCTGTCTGACCTCTGTAGCATTACAGATTGTATTTAAAACAGTTATATCATAACCTTTTTTTGCAATAATTTCAACTATATCTTGAAATTTATTGTAGTTAAATGTCGTTTGTGACACTATGCATAGTTTTTTTGTACTATTTTTCATGTAATTTTCGGCATCCTCAGGCGAATTTATGATGGTTACATGACATTTTTCGTCTGCCCAACCCTTTATTCCACACACCTCAGGGTGCTTTGGACTGCCGACAATTATAATATCATAGCCCTTTGAGCTGTAATCCTCCACATATCTGTGAATTTTTGATACAAAAGGACAGGTTGCATTAAGCACCTCAAAGCCACAGTTTTTTATCCTGTCATACTCAGCCTTGCTTATACCGTGTGAACGGATAATCATCACACCCTTTTCATGAGAAGAAAGCTCATCGAGATCGTTTATGACGGTTACGCCATTTTTTTCCATATCCTTTACGACCTCATCATTGTGAATAATCGGGCCATAGGTGTATATAGGCACATTTTCCTTTTCAATTGCCTCATAGACCATATTTACTGCTCTCGTCACTCCAAAACAAAAGCCGGCGCTCTTTGCGATAGTAAGCTCTCCCATACGCTATGCCTCTTTCACAAGCTGTTTCATTCTATCTACCACCTCATCGATTGTCATATCAGACGAATCAAGCAGCACAGCATCATCCGCCTGCTTCAAAGGTGATGTCTCTCTTGTCATATCCCTGTGGTCTCTCTCTATAATATCCTTCTCGATTGCATCAATATCGCATTTCTCACCCTTTGCAGTAAGCTCATCGAAGCGTCTCTTTGCACGTACTTTAGAGCTTGCTGTTAAAAATATCTTGACATTGGCATCAGGAAGCACAACAGTTCCTATATCTCTTCCATCCATCACCACATTTTCTCTGGCAGCGAGCTGTCTTTGAAGTTCAACAAGCTTTTCTCTAACTACAGGATAAACACTTGTTGCTGATGCCATATTGCCGACAGCCTCCTGTCTTATAAAGCATGTGATATTCTCACCATTTAAGATAACCTGCTGTTCACCGTTTTCATAGCTGATAGAAACCTCAACATCCTTACACAGCTTCGTGATGGTGTCAATATCATCCTTGTCCACACCCTTTTGGATAAAATAGTATGCCATGGCACGGTACATGGCACCTGTATCGACATAAATTGCGCCAAGTTCCTTTGCAAGTCTCTTTGCTATAGTGCTTTTTCCGGCTCCTGCCGGTCCGTCAATTGCTATATTGTATCTCATAATTTCTCCTTAAAATATTATTGTTCATCATTTTTATTAAAATCCCAGCTGCTCAATTCACTATGCGCATAAATAACTGTTATTATAAATGTCTCAAAATAGTTTTCCAAATCATCAAACTGCTGCACTTGTTCCTGCCAGATATCCTGTGGACCATGCTATCTGCAGATTGAAGCCTCCCGTATAAGCATCCAGATCCAGCACCTCGCCGGCAAAGTAGAGGCCATTCACAAGCTTCGACTCCATAGTGGATGGATTGATTTCCTTCACCTTTATGCCGCCCTTTGTGATAATAGCTTCATTATATCCTCTTGGACCATTAAGAGTGACAGGCAGCTTCTTAAAAAGCATAAGAAGTCTGTTTCTTTCCTCTTTCGATATCTCATTGACCTTCTTATCCGGGTCAATGCCTGAAAGCTCAATTATCACCGGAATCATTTTTGCAGGCAAAAGCTTGTTTATCGAATTCTTAAACTGCTTGTTTTTTGCCTCCTCAAACTCCCTGAGAATCCTCTTGTCCAAGGCCTCCTGTGTGAGAGCCGGCTTCAAATCAATATACATGTCAAGAGGCTGCTTAATAAGGCTTTGCTTAATTGATGCACTTGCAGACAAAATCATAGGGCCGCTGACCCCGAAATGCGTAAAAAGCATCTCTCCAAAATCCTCATACAGCTTCTTTTTGCCACTATATATGGAAATAGCCGTATTTTTAAGTGAAAGTCCCTGAAGACCCTTTACCCACTCTTCCTTTACATTAAAAGGAACGAGTGAAGGTGTGCACTCTGTCACAGTATGACCTGCATCCTCTGCCATTTTGTAGCCGTCACCTGTAGATCCTGTAGAAGGATATGAAAGTCCTCCTGTGGCCACAATAACTGCATCAGCAGCCATTGTGGTGCCATCCTTTAATATGACACCTGTTATTTTTAATTCAGTTTTTTTATGAGTAGCTTCTTCATCTGCCTTTGTATCAGTGATTTTCTCATAGCACAGCTTCGATACCTCCGTATGAAGCAATACCTCCACTTTCTTTTCCTTCAAAGCTCTCTGTAAAGCAAAAATCACATCCGACGACTTATCAGATACCGGAAATACACGATTGCCACGCTCCACCTTTACAGGCATGCCATGACTCTCAAAAAAATCAATCACCTGGCTGTTGTCAAAGCCATAAAAAGCGCTGTACAAAAACTTACTGTTGCTCTTTACATTTAAAAAAAGCTCCTCGACATCGCACGCATTGGTCAGGTTGCATCTGCCTTTTCCGGTTATATATATTTTCTTTCCAAGCTTTTCATTTTTTTCAAGAAGCGCAACCTTATTCCCTGCGTCTGCAGCAAAATACGCCGCAAGCATTCCGGCGGCCCCGCCACCTACCACAATAATTTTCTTACTCATCCTGTGAATCCCCCAGCTTAGCGTAATGCACCTTTATAGAGTCATCAATGTAATCAATCTCATCATTCTCGTACACCTGATACTCATTCCATATATCCTCAAGCTCTGTCAGTGTCTTTGCGACAATACTCTGCTTTTTCATGCAAAGGGCCACAATCAGGGCATTGATGACAGAAAGCGGAGCAACAAGTGAATCAACTATAGAGGCCATATCACTGTCGGCAATCAGATTGCATGAAGAATACAGATTCATCGGTGAATGAATGCTGTCTGTGATAGTGATAACCTTTGCACTCCTGTTGTTGGCAAATTCTAACGCCTTAAGAGTACGCATAGAGTAACGCGGAAAGCTGATACCAATAATCACATCATCCTTGCCAATGCGCACCATCTGCTCAAAAAGCTCGCTCGAGCTGTTTGTCGTAAGCAGACACACATCCTCAAACATCAGATTCATATAAAATGCAAGAAAGCTTGCAAGAGGTGCACAGCTTCTGATTCCAACAATATAAATTTTCCTTGACTGTAAAATAGTATCTACCGCCAGGTCAAATGCATCCGCATCAATTTTTTCCAGAGTGGTCTTAATCTTGTCACGATCAGACTGCAGTACAGTCTCAAGAATCTGCGACTGGCTGATACGCCCATATGTGACCTCCATTCGCTGAACCGAATTGAGCTTGTTCCTTACAAGCTCCTCGAGTGCCTTCTGAAAATCGGGATATCCCTTATATCCCAGCGATGTAGCGAACCTGACAACCGTAGACTCAGAAATTCCTACCGTTTCGCCCATCTTAGCCGCTGTCAGAAAGACAGCCTTATCATAATTATCAGTTATGTATGTAGCAAGCAGCTTGTGCCCCTTGCTCATCGTACTGTATTTAGCATTTATCCTGTTAAGTAAGTCGTTAGTATTTGACATCTTATACTCCTGAGCTTTCCCGTTTATGGCTGTGCTTCACATATTTGTGTGACCTGCAGCGATTTTTTCATACCTTAAAATATTATCACTTTTTTCCTCTATATGAAAGAGCGAATTTATATTTTTTATTTTTGCCATAGAATAGACTCGTAAGTCCCGGGCACCGGACAGGCACGCACACTTTCCCGTGCGCTACGCTACGCCACTAAGATACTATACGAAATTATGCTTGAAGTTGGTCTATGCTTGACGAAACCGGCTTTTATGCTCCATCCATGGCGCATAACACCTTGTCCTGCCGTCCATGGCAGGACATTTCTGTGTTTCATGGGCATAATTTCTATAGTATCTAAGAGGCTGCGCTATTCGCACACATGAAAGTGTGCGTGCCTGCCCGATGCCCGGGACTTACTTTTCTCCATATCTCATCACCAAAAAACAGGCCCGGCAAAGCCGGACCTGTTTGAAATTCAAAAGCATGAATTATATTTTTAAATACTATACAGGATAAGCCTTATTCTCAGTATCAGCGGCCTTTGCATCAACACCTGTCTGCTGTGCCTGTCTGTACTTGAAGAAATCAGTAGCAACCTGTGGGAAGAGAGCATAAGAAAGAACATCCTCATCCTGCTGTTTCCACTGCTTCATCTCAGCCTCAATCTTGTCAAGCTCTGGCTCAAGAAGATCTGCCGGACGACATGTGATGGCATTCTTCTTATCATCACCAAGAACCTTGTCAACAACCTCTGGGTTGAAAGGCTTAACTGTCTGACCATACTTACCAAGAAGGATATCCTTAGTCTCCTTAGTAGCAACCTTGTATCTCTCGCCCATGAGTACGTTAAATACAGCCTGTGTACCAACGATCTGTGAAGAAGGAGTTACAAGTGGTGGCTCACCGAGGTCTTTACGCACACGAGGTACCTCTGCGAGAACCTCCTCGTACTTGTCCTCTTTGCCCTGCTCCTTGAGCTGTGAGATAAGGTTTGAAAGCATTCCTCCAGGAACCTGATAACGGAGAGTATTGATATTTACTCCGAGTACCTTTGGGTTCATGAGACCTGAAGCTAAAGCTTCCTCTCTCATTGGTCTGAAGTAATCAGCAATCTCACTTAAGAGATTAAGATCAAGACCTGTATCAAACTCTGTGCCCTTGAATGCCTCAACCATAACCTCTGTTGCAGGCTGGCTTGTTCCAAGAGCGAATGGTGACATAGCTGTGTCAATGATATCAACTCCGGCCTCAACAGCCTTCATGTATGTCATTGAAGCAACACCTGATGTGTAATGTGTATGAAGCTCGACAGGAAGGCTTGTAGAATCCTTTAAAGCCTGAACAAGCTCTGTAGCCTTTGCAGGAACTAAAAGACCGGCCATATCCTTGATACAAAGTGAGTCAGCACCCATGTCCTCAACTCTCTTTGCCATATCCATCCAGTAGTCAAGTGTGTAAGCATCTCCAAGTGTGTATGAAAGAGCTACCTGGGCATGTCCCTTTTCCTTGTTACATGCTGTAACTGCTGTCTGTAAGTTTCTGATATCATTTAAGCAGTCGAAAATACGGATGATATCGATTCCGTTTGCGATTGACTTCTGTACGAAATACTCAACAACATCATCTGCATATGGACGATATCCTAAGATATTCTGTCCACGGAAAAGCATCTGGAGCTTTGTATTTTTGAAGCCGTCTCTTAATTTTCTGAGACGATCCCATGGATCTTCCTTTAAGAATCTAAGGCAGGCATCAAATGTTGCACCACCCCAGCACTCTACTGCGTTGTATCCAACCTTGTCCATTTTGTCAACGATTGGAAGCATCTGCTCTGTTGTCATTCTGGTTGCAATCAGTGACTGATGTGCATCACGAAGAACAGTTTCTGTTATTTTTAATGGTTTCTTTACCACTTCTGACATGATTAATCCTCCTTAATTAAATCTAAATACCGAATATAGCCATGAAGCATCCGGCCGCTACGGCAGTTCCAATAACACCGGCTACGTTAGGTCCCATAGCATGCATAAGAAGGAAGTTTGTTGGATCCTCTTCTGCACCGACCTTCTGAGATACACGGGCAGCCATAGGAACAGCGGATACACCGGCTGAACCGATAAGTGGATTGATCTTGCCTTTTGTAAGGAAGCATAAAAGCTTTCCAAAAAGTACTCCGGCAGCAGTTCCCACCATGAATGCAATAAGACCAAGGATAACGATCTTGATTGTGCTCATATTAAGGAATGACTCTGCGCTTGTAGAAGCACCTACTGATGTACCGAGTAAGATAACTACAATGTACATAAGGGCGTTGCTTGCTGTCTCCTGAAGCTGACGTACTACACCAGACTCACGGAAAAGGTTTCCAAGCATGAGCATACCAACAAGTGGTGCTGTAGTTGGAAGCAGTGTACAAACAACGATAGTAACTACTACAGGGAAGAGAATTCTCTCAAGCTTGCTTACAGGACGAAGGTTCTGCATCTTGATCGCACGCTCTTTCTTTGTAGTAAATAATTTCATAATTGGTGGCTGGATGATAGGTACTAATGCCATGTACGAGTACGCTGCCACGGCGATAGGTCCCATCAGACCTGTCTGACCTAATTTTCCGGCAAGGAAAATAGATGTAGGTCCGTCAGCTCCACCGATGATAGATACGGCTGCTGCTGCCTTGTCATTAAATCCGAGAAGGATTGCAAGGAAATAAGCTCCGAAAATACCAAACTGTGCTGCAGCTCCGAGTAAGAAGCTGATAGGGTTTGCGATAAGCGGACCAAAGTCTGTCATAGCTCCGACACCGAGGAAAATCAGTGAAGGAAGAATTGACCACTCATCAAGTGTATAGAAATAATAAAGTAAACCACCTACTCCATTGCTTGAGTGCTCAGGACTTACAATAATATCAGGATAGATATTAACAAGGAGCATACCAAAAGCAATAGGTACTAAAAGTAAAGGCTCAAATCCTTTTTTAATAGCCAAAAACAGGAATACACATGCTACGGCAATCATAACATAGTTTCCGACTGACAGATTAAAAAAGGCAGTCTGATGTAGGAGGTTTGAAAGTGTTTCACCTACGTAACTCAAATTAGTTTACCTCCTGGAATTAGTTTAATGTTGCAAGTAATGCACCTGACTCTACTGAATCACCAACAGCAACATCAATGCTTGCTACTGTTCCATCCTGTGGTGCAACAACAGGTGTCTCCATCTTCATGATCTCAAGAATAAGAAGTGTATCACCCTTCTTTACTGCATCGCCAACCTTAGCCTCGAGCTTAAATACCTTTCCGGCAGCTCCGGCCTCAACCTTGATGCTTCCTGCTCCTGCAGGTGCAGCAGCCTTTGGTGCAGCGGCAGCAGGTGCTGCAGCTCTTCTAGGTGCGCTGGCTGTGCTAGGTGTGCTTCCTGTCTCTTCTACTGTAACATCGTAAACATTTCCGTTAACGGTAATTGTATAGTTTTTCATCTCAAATGTCCTCCTAAATTATCTTCTATTGATTGAACGGACTACAAAGCCCTCTGTTGTAGTACCCTCGCTTGCTGCTATAGCTGCTGAGATAACAGCTACAAGCTCTGTATCATCTGTAAGGTCTGTAGCAGGTGCTTCTGCTGCAGCAGTCTCTTTCTTTTCAGGCTCGCTCTTTGCTTCTGCCTTCTTTGGCTTATTGCCGATAAGAGCAATAAACTTGAAGCAGTAAATGATAAGAGAGATAAGAATAAGTACACAGAATACAATACTCATTGAAATTACTGTGTTCTGTCCTGCCTTAGCAAGCTTCTGCCCCATTGTCTGAACAGGAGTAAGTGAGATACCTGTTACCTCCATGGTAACCGAATCATATACTAATTCGTATGTTACATCCTGCTTGCCAAATGTAAGTGTCATATCGGTAGTGAGTGTACCACCTGACTTGGTTACTGTAAAATCCTTGCCATTAGTTGCATCCTTTACGTCTCCGTATTTGTCAACCAGATCAAGCCATGATGAAACGGCATCAAGCTCAGCGTCGATATTTTTCATTGAAACGCTTGCTCCCGACTGTCCGAGTGTGTTGTAAACAACCTCACCCTCTGTCATGCCTGTCTTCTCCTCAACTTCCTTGACACTCTTCTCATAGTTGTCATAACCGCCACAACTATCTACGAGCGCAATGTAGTTCTGGATATTGCCAAGGCTGTCTGTTGCCTCAGTATGAAGCTCGTCTGTTGTGTATCCGCCGTATGTCTTTTCGGCATTGTCAGAGCCACATGCTCCAAGCATACATACAATCATAAGAAGGCTAAGGATATATGTTATTTTTTTCTTCATAACAAAATGCGCCTTTCTATTATTTAGTTCCGTGTTTCTTCTCTGGTGCATCTACATATTTGGTGTAAAGCATCTCAAAAGCACCTACAAGATATTTCCTTGTGTCAGCCGGATCAATGATGAGATCTACATATCCTCTGGCTGCTGCTGATGAAACAGAAGACTGAAGCTTCTCGTAATCAGCTGCCTTCTCATCGATTTCCTTTGCATCAGCGCCCGGATACATAATCTCAGCTGCAATCTTTGAATCCATCATACCAATCTTTGCATCAGGGTATGCATAAACCATATCAGCTCCGATTGACTTAGAGTTCATTGCAACATATGCGCTTCCGTAAGCCTCGCCTGTAATCAGGTTAACCTTTGGACATGTTGCACTTGAGAATGCATATGTCATTCTGGCAAGAGCCTTTGCAAGCTTCTTCTCAGAGCACATGCAGTTCTTGAATCCGTTTACATTTGTAAGTGTAAGTACAGGAATTGAGAAAGCATCACAGAATGATACAAACTCAGCTGCCTTGTTGCAGCCCTTTGCAGTAAGAGAAAGTGCAAACTCCTCTGCCTTCTTGCCCTCAGCATCATATACTGTGCTGCAGTTTGCAACTGCACCGACTGTCATGCCGTTTAATTTAACAAAGCCTGTTACCATATTCTTGGCAAAGTCTTTCTTTGTCTCAAAGAATACATGATCATCAGAAAGCTCTGATAAGAGGAATCTTGGATCAGCCTTCATATCAGCCATGCTGTTACATGCTCTGTTGAGATCATCCTCACATGAGTCTGTGTATACATCTCCCTCGTTGTTGAGCGGAAGCATGCTGACAAGAGCTCTGATATCAGCGATAATATCATCCTCTGAACCGATTCCGTCTACACATCCATTGTTCTCACTCTGGAATGAAGCTGCTGCTGTATCGCATTTCTCAACACGGTTACCCTCTATTGCATCAGGAGTATTAACAAACATTCTGCCCTTAGACTCTTCGATATAAGCGAAATCACAAAGAGCCGGTACAACAGAAAGTCCGCCACCGCAGTTACCGAATACACCACAAATCTGTGGAATAACGCCACTTGCTGCAACTTCCTTGGCGTAGATAAGACCAAATCCGTCTAAAGCATCAACTGACTCCTGAAGTCTGATACCACCGCAATCGATAAATCCGATAACAGGTGCGCCCATTTTCATGGCCATATCATATACAGAAGCAATTTTCTTTGCATGCATCTCGCCGATTGTTCCGTTAAGAACTGTTGCATCCTGGCTGTAGATAAATACAAGATTTCCATCAATCAGACCGTGTCCGATAATAACACCATCTGAAGGAGCTTTTGCTGCAGTAAGGTTAAAATCTGTACTGCGAGCTGTCACAAGAGAACCAATTTCCATGAAACTGTTCTCGTCGACTAACTTAGCAATACGCTGCATTGCCAAGCTTTGATTGTTACTACTCATTTTATATCCTCCATCTATAAAAAAATAAAATTTTTCGCTAGTATGATAATAGACTATTTCTAAATTTTTTTCAACTAATTTGTTAAATCTTTAATTTTTGTTTAGAAAAAATTTCCTATATTAATTGTAAAATTCTTGAGAAAATTCTTGCAAATTTTCTTATTTTTCTTGTTATTTTCTATATATTTTAAGTTAATTGTGTTTCGTGTATCACCGGTCTGTTGTGTTGTTACACAAGTAGCATCACAGTAAGAATCTTCAGCAGCCTCTGAAACCGCATACTCCACCAGACTCTTTGCATCAGCCCACTTATAGTTTTTATTGTTTGGCCACCCACAGCCCAAGAGAGAAAGGCACATTCTCCTTCCATCCTTTTCAACTGCTGCGACATAGCAGTAGCCTGCCTTTGTGGTAAAGCCGGTCTTTCCCGATATGCAGTAGTCCGTCTCCGTAAGGAGCCTGTTGTGATTGTTAAAAACCATCTGACCTTTCTCTGTCTCAAATGTGTACTGCATAGTCTGTGTTATCTCAAGAAACTGTGTTGATTTTGGTGATTTCCACGCACAATAAGACATTATAACACACAAATCTCCCGCGGTGGAGTGGTGAAAGCTTATATCATTCTCAGCATCCAGCCCGTTTGGTGTAATAAAATACGTGCCAAGGCACCCTATCTCATTTGCTTTTTCATTCATAAGCTTTGCAAAGCCCTCCGTCGAGCCGCCCACATGCTCCGCAATCGCATAGGCACAGTCATTGAACGACTCAAGCATCATGCCATAGAGTAAATCCTTCATATTATAGCTATTCCCTGCCACAAGTCCAAGCTTGACCTCAGGCTGTGATGCAGCATTTTGTGAAATCGTAACAGTATCATTTATATCAGCTTTTTCAAGTGCCACAATGCACGTAAGAATCTTCGTGGTGCTGGCATTTGCCATGCTGTCTCTCATGTTTTTACCATATATAAACGTCTCGTCATCCGCATCATATAATGCCGCTGAAACAGCATGAAGCCTGGGCTCATTTACGTCTTTGTCAGTATTCTTAGCAACAGTATTTTCCGCTGCCATAAACACACTTTTCTTTTCCAAACCGGGCATTTTTTGCTTTCCTAGCGTCTTAAAATCAAGCAAACAGCTGACAGCACAAAACAACACACAAATGAAAACCATTAAAGCTATTTTCGACTTATATTTTCTAAAAAAAATAACCATATAATTACCTCCATCGGTAATATATATGATTATTTGCATGTCCATATTATATGAAATGGCAGCTTACGCAATACACCTGCACTACACATCAAGCTTCACGTGCATCTCTTCCTCTGCCTCCTGCTTAAACTCCTCAACCTGCACAGGGCTTAGTACCGGCAGCTCGTCAATAGACGAAACCCCAAAGCTCCTTAGAAATTCCTCTGTGGTACCAAATAAAAGCGGTCTTCCCGGAGCATCAAGCCTTCCAAGCTCCTGCACCAGATTGTATTCGACAAGCTTGCTTACGGCATGTTCACTTGACACACCTCTGATTTTTTCTATCTCTGCCTTTGTTACAGGCTGCTTGTACGCTATGATTGAAAGAGTCTCTAAAAGCACATCCGTAAGCACCCTCTTCTTAGGCTGCTTTGCAATGCGGATGAGATATTCATACATCTGTGGCTTTGTACACATCTGATAAGCACCATCAAGCTCTATGATATTCATACCTATATTTGAAGAGCTTCTATACTCCTTAATCAGCTCGTCAAGCAGCTTTTTTGTTTCTTTTTCATTTAATTGTATTGCATCGGCTATCCTTCCAAGCTCCACGGATTCTCCCATGGTAAATAAAATAGCCTCTATTGCAGCTTTATAATTCATATATCCTCAACCCCTCTTTATGCAGCAATTCTTGACTCAATCCTGATATCATCAAAAATATGCTCCTGAACGATAGTTAATTTGCCGGTCTTCATAAGCTCCAGTATGGCAAGAAATGTAACTATGACTTCCACTTTGCTTGACGATGCAGTAAGCATCCCTCTAAAGCTGAAGTGCTTGTGTGAGGTAGCATAGTCTGTCAGGAAGTCCATCTTTTCCTCTAAGGAGACCTCTTCCTTTTCAATCTTTCCAAACTTCGAACGGACTTTATCTATCTTTTCTTCCTGTCTCTTCATTATACTTTGAAAGATTCTGTTTAAATCAGAAAGCCGTATATCTCCGACAAGCTCCTCAAGATTAACAGGCTCCTCATATGCAAGTACCTCATCAGGTATGTCCTTCTTCTTATACCACACCTTGCCGGCATCCAGCTGGCGATCCTTAAGCTCATTTGCCATGCACTTGTACATCTTGTACTCAAGCAGCTGCTGCACAAGCTCTGCTCTTGGATCTTCCTGCTCCTGCTCTTCTTCCTCTTTCTTTGGGAGAAGCATCTTTGACTTTATGTCGAGGAGCGTAGCTGCCATCACGAGAAACTCGCTGAGCGTGTCCAGGTTATCCTTTTTCATCTGATCCACATACTCCATGTACTGCGCTGTAATCTCGACAATCGGGATATCATAAATATTTACTTTATTTTTCTCTATCAGGTATAAAAGCAGATCAAGCGGTCCCTCAAACACCTGAAGCTTAAAAGTCATATCCATAATTTACTCTCCTTTAATCCCTCAAAAACTGTGCCATAACGTAATTGGCTACATCCTTTCCTCTCTCCGATAAATAGATATGCCCGGCCTTTACCACGAGCAGCTCCTGTTTTTTCAGGCTGTCTATCGTATCCTTGTAGATTGCATCTATCGAAATACCAAATGCCCTCTCAAAGGCTTCTCTTGTGACCCCCTCATTCATACGAAGTCCAAGAAACATAAACTCCTCCATCTGTCCCTTTTTGTCTATAACATCAGCTGCCACATGCAGATTGGCCCTAAATATATCATCACCCACATCATGTATATGACGGCAGCGCGACAGATATTCGTCCATATCGGATGTATTGGTATATCTGACATTTGATATAAGCGATGCCGCCCCTATTCCAAGTCCTAAATAGTCAGCTCTGGTCCAGTAGCCTATATTATGGCGGCACTCCATACCTCTTTTAGCATAGTTAGATGTCTCATACTGCCTGTAGCCGGCATCCATAAACGCCTTCTGTCCCGCCTTTTCCATATCATATAACTCGTCCTCATTAGGCAGAAACTCTGTTCTCATGCCCGCCTCCTGGCGCACCATGTCAAACTTGTACTTTTCATAGAAAGGAGTACCCTTTTCCACTATAAGAGAATACGCCGATATATGATCCGGATGAAGCCTTATAATCTTGTTTACTGTCGCCATATACTGTGACGCTGACTGTCCCGGCAGACCATACATCAAATCTACATTGATATTTTTAAAGCCCACGTTTCTGGCCACCTCGTAATTCGTCACAAACTGTTCAAAGGTATGTATACGCCCGAGCAGCTTAAGCTCATCATTATTTGCCGACTGCAGTCCTATGGACAGGCGGTTGATTCCCGCATCCCTGTATGCTAAAAGCTTTTCTCTGCTAAGCGTACCGGGATTGCACTCTATGGATATCTCAGCATCAGGCAGCACATTAAAGCAGTCAAACACACCCTCCATCAAAGCAGCAATCCACTGCTCATCTATAGAGCTTGGTGTACCTCCTCCGATATAGACAGATGACACCTGATAGTTCTTCATAAGCGGGCCGTAAAATATCATTTCCGCCATAAGCCCCTTGACATAGCGAAGCTTTGCATCATCGTCTGCGGGAAATGATAAAAAATCACAATATTCACATTTTCTCACACAAAATGGTATATGAATATAAATCTCAAGATTCTTCATATGTGCGATTACTCCTCATCCAGCTTAAGCACACTCATGAATGCCTCCTGTGGTATCTCTACATTGCCCACCTGACGCATCCTCTTCTTTCCTTCCTTCTGCTTCTCAAGCAGCTTCTTCTTACGTGAAATATCACCACCGTAGCACTTGGCAAGCACATCCTTGCGAAGCGCCTTAACCGTCTCTCTTGCTATAATCTTGCCACCGACTGCTGCCTGAATAGGTATCTCAAACAGATGCCTTGGTATCTCACCCTTAAGCTTCTCGCACATCTTACGGCCTCTTTCGTATGCACTCTCCTTGAATACGATAAATGAAAGTGCATCGACCATTTCCTTATTGATTAAGATGTCAAGCTTGACAAGCTCTGAGCGCTCATAATCCTTCATCTCATAGTCAAACGAAGCATATCCCCTCGAGCGTGACTTTAAAGCATCAAAGAAATCATAGATAATCTCATTTAATGGCAAGTCGTACTTTATGAGAGCTCGTGTTTTTTCGATATACTCCATGCTGATATAGACTCCTCGTCTCTCCTGGCACAGCTTCATAATCGCACCGACATAGTCACTTGTGACCATAATCTCTGCAGATACGTATGGCTCCTCCATATACTCAATCTCTGACGGATCCGGCATATTTGAAGGGTTGGTCAAATCTATCACCTCACCGCTTGTCTTGTGAATCTTGTAAATAACACTAGGTGCAGTGGTAACGAGATCAAGATCAAACTCTCTCTCCAGTCTCTCCTGAATAATTTCCAGATGTAAAAGACCAAGGAATCCGCATCTGAAGCCAAAGCCAAGTGCCAGTGATGTCTCAGGCTCAAACTGTAATGAAGCGTCGTTGACCTGCAGCTTTTCAAGCGCATCCCTTAAATCAGGATACTTTGCACTGTCTGCAGGATAAAGACCACAGTAAACCATAGGGTTGACCTTCTTATAGCCCGGAAGCGCCTCATCGCACGGTCTGTCAACGAGTGTAACTGTATCACCCACACGTGTATCCCTGACATTTTTGATGCTGGCCGCAATGTATCCAACCATACCGGCCGAAAGTTCATCACATGGTATAAACTGGCCTGCGCCAAAATACCCCACCTCTGTAACCACATCAGATGCACCTGTAGCCATCATCTTTATTGTGTCTCCTACCTTTACAGAACCCTCTCTCAGTCGGCAGAAAATAATGACTCCCTTATAAGAATCATATGTTGCATCAAATATAAGTGCTTTAAGCGGTGCATCTTTATCGCCTGTTGGTGCCGGAATCTTTTTTACAATCTGCTCCAGCACATCCTCTATATTGAGTCCTGTCTTTGCGGAAATACGCGGTGCATCCATAGCTTCAATACCGATAACGTCCTCAATCTCCTGTGCCACCTCATCCGGGCGCGCACTCGGCAGATCCACCTTATTTATAACAGGAAATACATCCAGGTCATGATCCAGTGCAAGGTAAACATTTGCAAGTGTCTGGGCCTCAACGCCCTGGGCCGCATCCACTACAAGTATAGCTCCGTCACATGCCGCAAGACTCCTTGATACCTCATAGTTAAAATCCACGTGTCCCGGTGTATCTATCAGATTAAAAATATACTCTTCGCCATCCTTTGCGGTATATATAATACGGACTGCCTGAGACTTGATTGTGATACCACGCTCTCTCTCTAAATCCATATTGTCGAGCACCTGAGCCTGCATCTCCCTGCTGGTAAGTGTGCCTGTTTTTTCTATAATTCTGTCCGCGAGTGTAGATTTACCGTGATCAATATGGGCAATAATACAAAAATTGCGGATTTTGCTCTGATCTATTGACATATGTCCTCCTAATGCTTTCAATAACTCATCAAAGTTTATCAGATTTGTGAAATAAAGTCTATATTATTTTAACACTTTATCAAGTATATCTGCAAGTGGTTCCATTGCATTGTACGCTTCCTCCTTGGTATTTGTCTGCGCTCCCACCTCCACGAGCAGCGATTTCGGACACAGATGCATATTATATCTGTAGCCCTTTAAGTAAATGCGCCTTGCAAGCCCCGGATAATACTCATTTGCCATGAGCTGCAGCTGAAATGAAAACGCCAGATTATCCCCTAGATACTCATTGGGCAGACTATTAATCGGTCCCCTTGCAGCAGTGCGGCACAGCCCGTTAAAAAACATAATCTGTGCCATAGGCTTTCCATCTATTGTGGCAGCAAGCCTTGTAGTCTCAGCCACTCCATCCCTGTGCAGGTCAATAACCACCTTTATAGACGGATTTTTCTCAATAATCTCTGTAATCTCAGGAAGTGAATTAGAATACGCATGGTCGCGGTCATTCACATCATACTGCCCCTTGTGATGCAGCACATTGTAGCCGTATTTTTCCCTCAAAAGTGATTCAAGCCTGTCACCCACTCCAACTACGGTCTCTGTCTCTGATGTATCAAGGGAATCACTGTACCCCTCCTGCGAATGTGTATGGTATATGAGTATATCAGGACCGTCGCCTGACTTTTCTATAGACATATCGCGCCCAAGCAAAACGTCCTCACACAGCTCATCGGCTCCTATATATGTAGTCTTGTCCACCTGATAATAGTTTTTTACAAGATTGTCAAAGCTCATATCTACCTGCGGCATTTTCACGTTCTGCTGCTCCTCAAGTTCTGCCAGCTCACCGTTTTTTTCAGCTTCATCAACAAATGCCAGCTGGTCGGTATCCGGCAGCATATTGTTCCTGACACTTGCATTTTCATTTTCCATCGCAGCAAGCTCCTCGTATGAGAGAATACCTCCTGCTGTATCCTCATCCTCCACAATACGCAGCTCCTTCTTTTTTGAATCATCACACTCCTTGTCAGAATATGTAAGGTGCGGAAATTTTTCTTCCACGAACTTCTTTCCCACACCATCACCGCAAAACAGCATAGACGCAATATATATAAATGCTATAAGCACAATCATTTTTTTCTTCACAATATCATCTCCCATCTAAAGCATCAGGCAGCCCCTGCTACATAAAGCTTATGCGGCTGGCTCTAATGATATTCGAAGCAATAAAATTATTCACTACAGTCATCATATTCATCGTTTGAAAAAGCCATATTTATGCCCTCAGACAAAAGCCCTGCCAGTCTCTTAACCGTCTCGTCAATATCCTTCGGCGTCACAAACATGCCGTTTAACTTAGGCGACATGAGCTTTGCGGTGTTCTCCCGGCTGGCATTTACTGCATCTGAAACAATAGTCACCGCATCAATGACTGTCGGAATACCAATTGCGATAACAGGCACTCCGAGATTGCCATGGTTAATACCGTCCCTGTGGTTTCCTACCCCGCTTCCGGGCACTATGCCTGTATCCGTCAGCTGTATGGTACAGCCCAGCCTCTTTGTACTGCGTGCCGCAAGTGCATCAATTGTCACAACAAAATCAGGTTTCACCTCGCTCACCACACCCTTTATTATCTCAAGGCACTCCATGCCTGTCTGAGCCATCACGCCAGGCACGAGGCCGCACACACTGTTTACATTCTCGTTGCTAAACGCATACCTGCCATATTCCTTTACTATATGGCGGGTGATAAACAAGCTGTCAACGCATCTTGGCCCAAGCGCATCAGGAGTTACATTTCTGTTTCCAAGCCCGACAACAAGTGCCGCATATATACGCTTGTCACAGACAGCCTTTACAAAGCTCTTAAGCTCTCTTGAAAGCTCCCTCGTCACAGCCTGACAGCACTCCTCATCTCCCTCGGACAGCATAGCAGCCTCAATTGTCACATATTTTCCTTTAGGACGGCCTGTAGCCCTGACTGCATTTTCTGAGTCAATTGTCACTACACTGACTATGATTCCATTATCCAGCTTTTTTTCAGAGAAATTCACACCTCTCATATCTGTGTTTGCCTTTTTAAGGCTCTCCTGCGTCTCAAGCGCCAGATCAGTTCTTGCACACCATTTATCAGCCGACAAATCAATACACCTCCCCTGTATGATATTCCAAAATCACATATATGTTAATTTTTTGCAATTTTTTTCAAAATATGTATTGACAGAGCAGAAAGGTTGACATATTATATTCTAGTATGTTTGTGCCAAAGCGTCCGTGTCTGTTTTGGCATACATTAGATTAAATATTTGGAGGTGTACGAGTTGGCTAACATTAAATCAGCAAAAAAGAGAATTTTAGTAACAGAAACTAAGGCTGCAAGAAATAAAGCAATCAAATCAGGAGTTAAGACAGCAATCAAGAAGGTTGAGGCTGCTGTAGCTGCAAATGATAAGGCTGCTGCTGAGGCTGCATTAAAGGATGCAACTTCTGTTATCGCAAGCGCTGGTTCAAAGGGTATCTTCCACAAGAACAACGCAGCCAGAAAAGTATCTCGTTTAACAAAGCTTGTTAACGGATTAGCTTAATTACTATATAGCAATAAATAATAAACCCATCGGTGCCGTCATACCGATGGGTTTTTTTATTTGCTTTTTTGTATATTTGCGTTATATCATTTACTGCCTGTCGCATGAGTGCCGGTCATATCTGCAGAGTACTGCACTATAAAAAGCTCCACAGCCATCTGGTCATTCATCCTGCCGGTCTTCACAGCCTCCTCATATGCCACACCGTCTCTCACAGCCCTCTTTAAATCATCCAGCGAATATGCCCTGCACTGCGCCTGATATTTGCGCACCGCCCACTCCGGGCATCCGGCCTTTGATGCTATGTCCTTGTTGCCAAAGCCCTTATTTGTCATGGCTTTCACATTCATCAGTATATTGAACTGGCGCGATATAAGATACATAATACGCATGGCCGGCTCCTTAAGTGCCAGCAGATCGTAATACAGCTCAAGCGCACGCTTTTGTTTGTGTGATGCAATCGCATCAACCATCTCAAACACCTTGTTTGTGATCTGCTCTGTCGTTACAGCCTCAACATCCGAAAGCTCAATCACGTCCTTGTCCATGCAGTAGCACAGCAGCTTCTCAAGCTCCTTGTCGATATTTTCCATATCTGTGCCGGTTTTTTCTATAAAGCTGTTGTAGGCAGCCTGACTCATGCCCTTTCCATCTTTTCTAATCCTCATTCCTATCCATCTGGCAAGTGTCTCATCAGTCTGTTCCTTGAACTCCACAGGATTACCGCACTTGGCTGCCGCCTTATAAAGCTTTGAGCGCTTATCAACGCTCTCCTCCACAAATATAAAGTGCGTGCTCTCAGGTGAATCCTTTAAATACTCTCCAAGCTCATCGCCTGCCTTTGAAAAAATACCTGCATCCTCTATAAGAATCACTCTTTTATCCGCAAAAAACGGAAGCGTCTCCGCCAGGTCAATTATCTCCTTCTGGTTGATTCCATCGCCCTCAAACGATGAAAAGTTCATGCTGTCGCCCTCACTGACCATAGCCTTTATCAGCTTGTCCCTGTACTGTTTTATGAGGTATCTCTCCTGTCCATACAGCAGATAAACCTTTTTGAAATCTCCTGCTTTTATATCATTGTCTATTGTTTTCATATATAGCACTCTCTTTATACTTAATCTGACCACTTTGCATTGTGTATAAAATACGACACTTTGCATCCATAAGCCTATCCATGGCTTCATCAGCCGGATGTCCATAGCGGTTTTCTGCCGCGCATGATACTGCAGCCCACCTTGGGCTTAAAGCCTCAATCCAGTCTGCAGAGCCTGAATACTTAGAGCCATGATGATTTACCTTGTAAAAATCCACAGAAAGCTCATCCCCATACTCATTAACAAGCTTCTTTTCTACCTCAGATGATATATCTCCGCCGAAAATACCACTAAACCTGCCATCCGTGAGCTTCAACACAAGACATATATCGTTTCTGTCTAAGGCAGTATCACAAGGCCCCGGATACAGGCACATGATACCATCAGCTTCTTCATTTGCAGTATTTCGCGAACCTGATGCATCATTTATTTCAATCGAATCACCCTTTGACATAAGGCATATATCAATTCCTGCTTCCTTAGCTTTAAAAAGCAGCTCCTCCATAGCTTCCTCTTTAGCCGCTGCTTCTGCCACAACTATATGCTCTATAGTATACCCACTGTCTATCACCTCAGACAATCCGCTTATGTGATCACTGTCTGCATGTGAAACAAACCAGTATGATATACTCTGTATGCCGTTATACTTAAGAAACGGCATAATCACATTCTCGCCAAGCTGTTTTCGGTCAGAGCTTCCTCCATCAATAAAGATGCATGTGCCTGACTCAAAGCGGTAAAATATGCCATCTCCCTGCCCCACATCAAGTATATCAAGCTGCGCAGCAGTTTTTGGCTTCACAAGCAAAATTGCAATCAGAACTGCTGTACACACCACTCTTTGGACACTGTAAAGGATTTGGCCTTTTTCTTTCAAGCCACACTCTATGGCACGTTTTTTAAGTGAAAATACCACCAAAAAGCCGCTCATAACAGCATAAAAAAGGAAAATCCTGTATCCATCAGGAGCTCCTGTGATAACCGCTGCCCCCGGAAGCTTCATAACAAGACCGCAAAGCACCTCATAGAGCTTTAACACTGCAAATGCAGGAAACACCAGCAATTTGCCGGGCATCACGCCAAAGCAGCCTGCGGCAGACGCAAGCAGACCCGAAATAAATACGACAGGTAAAGCTGGTATCACAATGAGATTTACAAACACCGCAAAAAGAGGCAGCTCATAATAGTTCATAGCCACAACCGGAAGCATCGGAAGCTGTATGGATACTGATGCCCAGAATTTTTCGCCCTTAGGAGCACTCATCAAAGGCGTCACAATACCTATAGCAAGTATTGCCCCTACCGAGAACACAAATCCGGCATATCCCAAAACCATAGGATTGTCCCACAGCAGGTAAATGACCATGATGCCAAGAGAATTGAGCATATCTGTGCATCTGCCTAAAGCCGCCGCAAGCATTGTAAGTATGAACATCCCCACGGCACGCCTTGTGGACACGGCATTTCCTGTCATAACAGCATAGCTTAGTATAAGTGCCGCAGAACAGATAAACGCCGCTGTATAGCTCACCCTTCTTTTTCTGAGAAGCTTGTAAAAGGCCATGCCAACTATAGAAATATGAAGTCCGGAAATAGCCAGTATATGTGAAATACCACTGACCTGGTATAAATCCTTTATCTCATCATCCAGATACGACTTATCTCCAAGCAGCATGGACGAAAGCACTCCTGCCGTTGTCTCATCAGTCACCTCAAGAAGTGAAGCTGACAGCGTATCACGAAGCTTTTCAAGTCTGTGGTAATACCATGCATGTTTACCGGCGCTTGTCTTAATACTGTCTGCATTCACCGAGAAATCAATTCCCTGCGAGCGGTAAAAGCGCGCTCTGTCAAACTCTCCCTCATTGGTTGCAGACTTAAACAAGCCTATCTTGCCGCAAGCTTTCATATAATCGCCCAGATGTGCGCTTTTGCTGTCACAGTATACCACGACATCACCACAGGATATTTTTCTGCCAAAAGCCTTGCCGTACCCGGGCTGCACTACGCAGTCCGTCATATAATACCTGTATGAGAAATACTTGTATTCAGTTTTATAAATCTTCCCCCAGACGATGACAGATTTTTCATCTGTCATATACTGCATATAGCTGTCACGGTTTTCATCCACTGAAGCGTATCTGAATTGTGCTGTTGCAAAAACAGCTGACGATATCAGGATAAGCAAAACAACTATGCGCCCGATACCGGAAAGGCTGCCCTTAGACGCCACACACTCAGCTATTAAAGCCACAACCAGCATGGCAAAAACCAAAAAGCCAAAGCCCCTGCCATACATACCGGAAACAGTTCCTGCAGTATAGACCAACGCAAATAAAAACATCGGTCTTTTACTAATACTCTTCTCCTCCTAATCCAATCTATTCTATTTTTCAGTTTTTTCCGTGGAATCATCAGAATCCACTATATCCTTATTAAACTCATACATGTCGCTTAGCTTGTAATTATAAAGCAGCATGCCGTCATTCTCACCGTCAAGTGAGATCTGTACCTTGTCCACAGTATGAAGTGAGGTGAGTGAATTAACTATCGAATACAGCACCACATCCTCTGTCAGCTTATTGTCTATAGTATTTCTGAACGAAGAGTCAAAGTTCAGATAGCATATTCTATCTGCCACAGACACATTGATAAGCTTTGTTGTGCCCGGAAGAGTTGCCTTGAGCTTAGAGCCCTTCGGTCCCTCAATAAGCTGCTCAACAACAAGCTTTTCAAGCGCTATATTTGAGCTGTAATGTATCACTCTGGTCTGTTTTTCAAGCCCTGTACCATCCTTGTCAGCAAAATAAAGCGTGAGTGTCTCCTTCACACTTGTATTAATCTGCTCACCCGGATTCTCAACAAAATCATCAGCACCCATGCTGCCGACAATCTCATCATCCGAGTCCACAAGAGGAATACTGTTTACGGTAAATGTCACATATGAAATACTATCCAGCTGTGTGAGCGTGCGGACTACAGAAGCTCTCAAAAGCACCTCCTGCGCAGCCGTAAGGTCATAATACTCCTTGCTGAAATCCACAGTGCAGTTATAGTTTTTCTCGTCATGACCTCTCACAGACACCTCATCCGGAATCGCCTTGCGCAGTCTTGAGTCTTCAGGCTTATCCTGCAGTCTTCCAAGAAGCTCATCCACCTGCTTGTCCACATCTGAGTTTTTGCTTCTAAGCACATATGACTCCGGCACACTGCTCGTAACATCCATATTCAGACAAAACACCTCAACCGTATTGTCTGCTTTTTTCTTTGTGCAGCCGCCCATGGAGAGCAGAATTACTGCAGTGAGCACGAATATAATTATTCTTTTCACGTCAAGCCTCCTATACAATATAGTTGAGCGGTATACGCACATCAAAGGTAGTGCCCTCTCCCATCACACTGTGAGCCTTTATAGCTCCCCTATGCATAAGAATAGAGCTTCTTGTAATGGCAAGTCCCAGACCTGTACCGCCGATTTCTCTCGAATGCGACTTGTCCACGCGATAAAATCTCTCATAGATGTGCTCTAAGGACTCCTCCGGTATACCTATACCGTTGTCCTCCACCTTCAGATAGAAATACTGATGGTCCGCATTTAAGGATACATGAACATAGCCACCGGTCTCGTTGTCATTGTACTTGATTGCATTCTCAATGAGGTTTGTAAAAGCAAGCGTCAGCTTCACCTCATCTATCTCTGCAGTTACCGGTCTGAAGCTCTCGAGTACAAGCTCCACCTGCTGCTTGTCAGCAATCGGCTGAAGTCTCTTCATAATCTGCTCGAGCAGGTCATTGATATTAACACTCTCGATATTCAGCGTGGCAGCCGACTTATCCATCTTGACCAGTGATAACAGATCATTTATTATCTTTGTCTCTCTGTCTATCTCGCTTGTGATATCTCCCATGAACTCCCTGTACATCTCAATCGGAGCCTCATCACCCATGCTGTTGATGGAATCTGCGAGTACCTTCATGGAAGTAAGAGGTGTCTTGAGCTCATGCGACACATTCGATACAAACTCCTGTCTGGACTCATCCATGACCTTCATTCCGCTCATCAGCTCATTAAAATTCCTGCTTATTATAGCAGTCTCCGCATAGTCATCTACATCCAGCTGCTCTTTTCCAAAGCCATCCTTAATGTCTGATATCTCATCAGAAAGCTTCTTAATCGGAACAAAAAGATGCAAAAGCACAAGCACACCAAAAAAGAGCACCACCGCACCTGCGATAATGGCAACCGTCACAGCAATCTGTGTCAGATACGACATATTTAGCGATATATTGTCCGTCGACACACTTACAACAAGTGCTCCCTCTATCTTTGAATCCTTGTCGTTTGGATTGCTTATCGGAACAGAAAGCTCGATATAGTGGTTTTTAGAATCGTAGTTTGTAATCTCTGAAGCAGAAAAGGTCTTGATAACCTCCTCTGAGACAATAGTATTGCCATCATCTAAATTGTACGTATCCTTAATAATCTTAAAATGCTTATCAACTATGAGCACACGACCCTCATATATAGTAGTAAGAGTGTCAATCTGAGCATCAATATTGCTCAAGTCACTGCCATCCTTATCAAAGTATTTACTTGTGGATATCTTGTTTGCGAGAATCTTTGCCTGACTAAGCACTTCACTTTCGCGGATTGAAACCGCTCTGGACTCGTAGGTGTTAAGTATGCCGAAGCACAGCACCACCTCCGGTACCAGAACGAGAACAAAAATCATGAAAATCAGCCTGGATTTCAGACTCTTATAAAATGCAAAATGTACTTTACTCTTAAACATTTTAGAACCTTTCTGAAAGTATTACTTCTGGTTGTAGTAATATCCCACACCCCACTTGGTATGAACGTACTTCGGCTCGCTTGGATTTGCCTCAATCTTTTCACGAAGACGTCTGACATGCACATCAACCGTACGCACGTCACCCGGGTAATCCTCGCCCCATACAATCTTTAAAAGGCTCTCCCTACTGTACACTTTATTTTCATTTTTGATCAGAATCTCGAGCAGTTCAAACTCTCTTGCTGTCAAATTGATTTCATTATCATTTATGAACAGACGTCTGCTGTCACAGTCGAGCTTGATATCACCCTTTTCGATTACAGATGACTGTACCTGTGGTGCGCGTTCCGGTGAAGTGCGCCGCATGATTGCCTTGATTCTGGCCTTTACCTCAAGAATATTAAATGGCTTTGTGATATAGTCATCAGCGCCGTACTCAAGTCCTAAAATTTTGTCCATGTCATCGCCCTTTGCAGTGAGCATGACAATTGGGACATCAGAAAACTCCCTTATTGCCTGACACACCTCAAAGCCATCCATCTTTGGAAGCATGACATCTAAAAGAATCATATCATATGAATTGGCCTTCGCCATATTTAAGGCCTCCTCACCGTCATATGCGCAGTCTACCTCCATGCCATCCTGCAGCAGACTGAAACGTATTCCTTTTACAATTAACTTTTCGTCGTCAACGACCAGCACTTTTTTTGCCATTTATACACTCCTAATTTACTGTTATATCATCTTTTATTTTATTAAACATCGCTTCACCGATGCCGGACACCCTCGTGATATCCTCAATCGAAGAAAACAATCCATTTTTGGCGCGATCTTCAACAATACTCTTTGCCTTGCTCTCACCAATTCCGGAAAGAGCCATTAGCTGCTCGACAGTTGCGGTATTGATATTGAGCTTGCCATCCTTTACGCCTATATGCTCCTCAGCGCCGCCCTTCATCAGCGAGCCATCTATGCCGGTGGTATATGTGCCCTCAGGTATGTGATCCGACTTAAGCTCCTCTACAGTCGGGAAATACAGCATCTGCCCATCATACAGCTCTGATGCCAGATTCCAAAAGCTCTTGTCAGCTGTATCCAGCATGCCTCCTGCCATATCAACGAGCTCACAGACTCTCGCGCCCGGCTTTACTCTGTATACACCGGGATTGGCAACCTGACCACAGATATAGACGCACCACTCGCTAGATTCATCAGTGTCATCTGCTGTGTCTTTTGCCTTCTGCTCCTGTTCTCCATCGGATGAAGCTTTCTTCTCCTTGGAATCAGCAGTCTGTCTGTTTACATCACTTGAAACCACAGCAGTCTGCTCCGTTTCAGAAGCAAAATGAACTGTGGCATCATCCTTTTTACAGCCGCAAAGGCCAAATGCTATTGTTAAAATAAACGCACTTAATAATATTATTTTTTTCATATGGTCTCCTTTGATTAATATCATAATCTCAAAGGAGAAATCGATGTCCTCTCTATTTTACAGATTTTTTGACAGTATTACAAGTGTTGTTTCAAGTTTTTCTATCATTTCGTCAACATCACTCTTTTCGATAACAAGAGGAGGCACAAATCTAAGCACATTGCTGCCTGCCGTAATGACTATAAGGCCTTGATTTAAAGCCTCTGCTGAGACCTTTCCTACAGGAAGGCTGCACTCCACGCCCTGCATGAGTCCCATACCCCTTCTGGCTGTGAGACAGTCGAATTTTGCAACAAGCTCATCAAGCTTCTTCTCCAGGTAAGGTGCAATCTCCTTTACATGGCTTACTATATCAAGACGCTTAAACTCATCAAACACTGCACTTACTGCGGCTCCTACGAACGGATTGCCGCCGTATGTGGTGCCATGGTCGCCCGGTGCAAGGGATTTATCTGCCACCCTCTGTGTCATGAGAAAAGCACCAACCGGCACACCACAGCCGAGTGCCTTTGCACAGGTCATGATGTCAGGCTTTACATCATAGTTCTGCCATGCAAACATCTCGCCACTTCTGCCCATGCCGCACTGTATCTCATCAAGGATAAGAAGAATATCCTTTTCATCGCAGAGAGCTCTCACTCCCTCGATAAACTCCTTCTTTGCCGGGTAAATACCGCCCTCACCCTGAATAGTTTCCATAATAATGGCGCAGGTTTTGTCTGTCACCTGAGCCTTAACGCTCTCTAAATCATTAAAATCCGCAAACTTAACTCCCGGCATAAGAGGCTCAAAAGGCTCCTGATAATGCGCATTGCCTGTAACAGAAAGCGCTCCGATGCTTCTTCCGTGGAAGGAATGGTTCATGGCAATTATCTCATGTCCGGCATGACCGTCTCTTGTGAAAGCATATTTCTTTGCTGCCTTTATAGCTCCCTCTATGGCCTCTGTACCGCTGTTGGTAAAGAAAATACGGTCCATTTTGCTTGCATTAAGCACCTTGTCTGCCGCCTCGATAACAGGCGCATTGTAGTAAAGGTTTGATGTATGTAAAAGCTTATCAACCTGTGCCTTTAATGCCTCCTTGTGGTGCTCATTGCTGTATCCAAGTGCACATACGGCTATTCCTGCAGCGAAGTCCAGATATGCATTGCCGTCTGTATCATAAAGATGTACTCCCTCTCCGTGATCAAGCACAAGCGAAAATCTGTTGTAGGTGTGAAGAAGCTCCTTTTCTGCCTCATCAATGTATGACTGTTTATCCATATTATTGCTCATTGTTAAATTTCTCCTCCGAATCTCCAAGAATAGCTGTTCCGATTCCTCTGTTTGTGAATATCTCAAGCAGTAAGCAGTGTGCGATACGTCCATCAAGAATATGCACTCTTGAAACTCCGTTATCGATAGCATCTATGCAGTTGTTAAGCTTAGGAAGCATGCCTCCGCCGATAAAACCATCACCTATAAGCTTCTTTGCATCTGAGACTGTAAGCTCTGAAATAAGAGTATTCTTATCTAAAGGGTCTTTGTATACACCCTCGATATCCGTGAGGAATGCAAGCTTTTCTGCTGAAACTGCTCTGGCGATAGCACATGCTGCATCATCTGCATTGATATTGTATGTATTGTATTCGTCATCAAGACCGATTGGACACACAATTGGAAGAAAATCCTTCTCGAGCAGGTCATAAAGAATTTTTGGATTGACATCAGTGATTTCACCTACAAAGCCTATATCCTCTCCGTTTGAATACTTTTTCTTAACCTTTAAGAGACCTCCGTCCTTGCCACTCACTCCGACAGCCTGCACACCAAGCTCCTCAACAAGTGTAACGAGAGATTTGTTTACCTTATTCAGTACCATCTCGGCAATCTCCATTGTATCGGCATCAGTCTTTCTGAGTCCGTTTACAAATACAGGCTCCATACCGACTTTTCCTACCCATTTGCTGATTTCCTTGCCTCCACCGTGTACGATGATAGGCTTGAAGCCGACCAGCTTGAGAAGTGTGACATCCTGAATCACCTGCTTTTTAAGCTGTTCATCAACCATTGCAGAGCCGCCGTACTTTACAACGATAATCTTTCTGTTAAATCTCTGTATATACGGAAGTGCCTCTATGAGCACCTGTGCCTTTTCCATTACCTGTTCCATGTTCTTATCTGCCATTGTACTGCTCCTTATTTGTTAAATCTTGTTATATTTTCTTCGTTAAGTGTGAAATCATAGTAGTTTAAGTCTTCTCTGAATGTCCATCCCTCTTCCTTCCAGAAGTGGTTTCCCAGCTCATTCACCTTGAAGGCTATGATTGACACCTTGTTGATATGCTCTGCCTGAAGTGCTCTCATGCAGGCAACCACCATACTCTTACCGATGCCGCACTTCCTGTAATGCTCATCCACGCATACATGATACAGGCAGCCTCTTCTGCCATCGTGTCCGCAGAGTATCGCTCCAACTATCTTTCCATCTTCTACCGCTACAACACTCGTAGTCGGATTTCTCTTAAGAAATCTAAGGACTCCCTCTCTTGAGTCGTCAATAGAACGGATTCCAAAGCCATGGATGGTCTGCCAGAGGCTGTACACCTCGTCATAGTCATCTATCGTCATAACCCTTATTTCATATTTATTCTCATTACTCATTTTATTAAATCATCCTTATATTTTTATATAACTATCAGCATTATAATGCATCTTTCTGATAATTACTTTCCTATTATTACGGGAACATAGGAACCATATTGAGTCCCTCTGCCTCATCGAAGCCAAATAACAGATTCATATTCTGAACAGCCTGTCCTGCAGCACCCTTTACCAGATTGTCAAGAGCTCCCATCATGATAATTCTGCCGGTTCTCTCATCAATCACAAAGTTTACATCCACATAGTTGCTGCCCTCAACCCACTTTGTCTCAGGGCAGACACCTTTTTTGAGCACTCTGACAAACTTCTCATTTGCATAATACTTATCGTAAACTGCCTTAATCTCATCATATGTAGGAAGTGTTCCGTCAGGCTTTTTCTTAAGTGTCGCATACTCTGTAGCGAGGATTCCTCTGTTCATCGGAACAAGATGCGGAGTAAAGTTGATAAGGATTTCTTTTCCTGCCGCATATCCAAGCTGTTCCTCTATCTCAGGGGTATGTCTGTGTGAGGCAACTCCATATGCCTTCATGCTCTCATTTACTTCACAAAACAGATTAGGTGTCTTTGCACCACGTCCTGCGCCAGATGTGCCTGACTTTGCATCAACAATAAGTGTATCTGTATCAATAAGTCCCTCCTTCACAAGCGGATAAGCTGTAAGGATGGAGCATGTGGTATAGCAGCCCGGATTTGCAACAAGCCTTGTCGCCTTTGTGACCTTGTCCCTGTTTATCTCACACAGACCATATACAGCCTCATCAATAAACTGCGGCGACTTGTGCTCAATCTTGTACCATTTCTCATATGTGGCTACATCCTTGATACGGAAGTCCGCTGACAGATCGACAATCTTTACCTTACTTAATATATCCTCAGTGAGCACGCCTGCCAAAAAGCCCTGTGGAGTCGCAGTGAAAATCACATCAACAGACTCTGCAAGCTCCTCCATATTGTCATCCATGCACTTTGCATCAACTATCTGAAACATATTTCCATAGATATCGGCATAATTCTCATCCACATAGCTTCGTGAGCCATACCATGCAATCTCTACCTCTTTATGATTCATCAAAATTCTCACGAGCTCTGCTCCGGCATATCCGGTGGCTCCAATAATACCAGCCTTTATCATAGTATTTCCTCTTTTCATATTGTATTTCTGCATAACCATATAAAATGGCTCTGACGCATCATACATAATAATATAGTACAGTAATTTCAATCCGTAAAGAGAAAAATTATACAAAATTATGTATATTTATACATGAATAATGTATATTTTTTCACTTGCAATATGTAAAGAACTGGTATATATTTATTCTAAAGTAATTATTCAAAGCTTTTAGACACAAAAGCAGTTAATGGTTACCATCATAAAGAATAAACGAAAAGAGGACACGCACTTATGAAAGACAAAGTTGTATTAGCTTATTCAGGCGGACTTGATACCACTGCTATCATTCCATGGCTTAAAGAGACTTATGACTATGACGTAATCTGCTGCTGCATCAACTGCGGACAGGGAGAGGAGCTTGACGGACTCGATGAGAGAGCTAAATTATCCGGAGCTTCAAAGCTTTACATAGAGGATATCTGTGATGAGTTCAGTGAGGACTACATCGTACCTTGTGTACAGGCAGGCGCAGTTTATGAGCACAAATACCTCCTTGGAACAGCAATGGCAAGACCGGGCATCGCAAAGAAGCTTGTAGAGATTGCAAGAAAAGAAGGCGCTGTAGCCATCTGCCACGGTGCAACTGGTAAAGGAAACGACCAGATCCGTTTCGAGCTCGGTATCAAGGCGCTCGCTCCTGATATCAAGGTAATCGCTCCATGGCGTCAGGACAACTGGAAAATGGATTCACGTGAGGCTGAGATCGAGTACTGTAAGGCACACGGAATCGACCTTCCGTTCGGCACAGATTCAAGCTACAGCCGTGACCGTAACCTCTGGCACATCAGCCACGAGGGACTTGAGCTTGAGGATCCTTCACAGGAGCCAAACTATGACCATCTGCTCGTATTAAGCGTCACACCTGAGCATGCTCCTGACGAGGGTGAGTATGTTACAATGACATTTGAGAAGGGTGTTCCTACATCTGTCAACGGCAAAAAGATGAAGGTAGCAGACATCATCAGAGAGCTCAACCGTCTCGGTGGCAAGCACGGCATAGGCATCATCGATATCGTTGAGAACCGTGTAGTAGGTATGAAATCACGTGGTGTATATGAGACTCCTGGTGGAACAATCCTCATGGAGGCACATGACCAGCTCGAGGAGCTCTGCCTTGACCGTGCCACAATGGAGGTCAAAAAAGAAATGGGCAACAAGCTCGCTCAGGTAGTATACGAAGGAAAATGGTTCACACCACTTCGTGAAGCAATCCAGGCTTTCGTAGAGTCAACACAGGAATATGTAACCGGAGAAGTTAAATTCAAATTATATAAAGGCAATATCATCAAGGCCGGCACTACTTCACCATATTCACTCTACAGTGAGTCTCTTGCAAGCTTTACTACAGGAGATTTATATGATCACCATGATGCAGACGGCTTCATCACACTGTTTGGTCTGCCACTCAAGGTTCGTGCAATGAAGCTTCTTGAGCTTGAGAACAAGAAAAATAATTAATTGTTACAACAAATAAAAGAAAAAGAGATGTGAAATAACAGCAATTATTTCACATCTCTTATTTTTTTAATAATTTCATTCTTTAAATCAAGTGCCTTATCCTTAATGTGTCTAGAAGCACTTTTTGATATAAGCACCCTTGCAATGAGCTTTGAAGCCACATCCCAATGGTCAAGCTTATAATTCATCTGAGCCAAAAGCAAATCAACCGTATCCTGATTCATACCACATATAGGGAAATGCTCAGTCGCAACCGCTCTTGTCATTCCATCAAGAGCCTGCTTATAATAATATTTTTCTGCCTTTTGTGCACTTACAAGCTCTTCACTTTCCGTTGAGATACCATCAGCCGTAAGCTGTTCGATTAAACCGCGATAAAGCCAGGATAGCTTAAGACAAATATATGCCTTTTCACTATACATAGACCTTTTGACAATCGCTGAAAAAAGTGCCAGCTTAAATCTGTCTATTGCCTCATCATACGAATATAACAAAGGCACCGACTTGCTGCCGGGCTTAAATTTGGCAGCAACCTGCTCCTTAAGCAGCCTTATCTGTGTACTCGATACATGTACAAAGTCTCCATTCATCGCACTATAACCACAATGCGGACACGATGTGACACCATACTTTATTGTATCAATTCCCTTGTAAACCGGTCTGAAATCATCATCAGAGCCAGCAAACCTGATCTTTGATGTCCGTACCGTCAGTGTTTGAAAACTCTGATCACACACCGGACATGTTATATTCTTTGCGAAAACAAAATCCGTTTCATCCTCTGTCTGAACAGCAGCTGCCACCGGAGCATCCCCGGTGGCAGCTGCTTTATCCTCATCATACAGGTCATTTATGTTTTCAGGATTTAAACCGAATTTGTCAATGCCTGACATTAAATCCATATTTTACCTCTATTCTTCTCTTCTGTTTATTTTTATTCAAAAACTATTTAGCTGTCGGAAGCTTGAATGAGCTCTTTAATGAGACGATTCTGTTAAATACAGGCTGTCCATCCTTTGAGTCCTTGCAATCCGCGCAGAAGAAACCATTTCTGACAAACTGGAAGCTGTCATAAGCCTTGGCATTCATAAGCTCCGGCTCCACTACACAGTTATCAAGCACTGTGAGTGAATTTGGATTAAGATTTAAGCTTCCGTCCTCATTGTACACTCCAAGCTCCTCATTTACGATATTCTCGTAAAGACGTACAGTAACCTGCTTTCCATACTCGGCTGAAACCCAGTGGATAGTTCCCTTGACCTTTCTGCCATCAGGACTGTTGCCACCCTTTGATGCCGGGTCATATGTACAGTGAATCTCTGTAACATTGCCGTTTTCATCCTTTATGCAGCTATTGCACTTCACAAAATAAGCGTTCATGAAACGCACCTCATTGCCAGGGAACATACGGAAATACTTCTTCGGTGGCTCCTCCATGAAGTCCTCTCTCTCCACATAAAGCTCTCTGGTGAAAGGAACCTTTCTCTTTCCAAGCTCAGGATTCTCCACGTTATTGTCCACTTCAAGATACTCAACCTGTCCCTCAGGGTAATTGTCGATAATCACCTTGACCGGATCAAGCACAGCCATCATACGAGGGCGCTTAGCCTTTAAATCCTCTCGGATACAATACTCAAGCATAGCGTAGTCAACAGAGCTGTTAGCCTTTGATATACCACACAGATCAACAAAATTCTGGATAGACTCCGGTGTGAAGCCCCTGCGTCTGAGTGCTGCTATAGAAACAAGCCTCGGGTCATCCCAGCCATCAACGATGCCGTCCTCCACAAGACGCTTGATATATCTCTTTCCTGTTACAACATTAGTCAGATAGAGCTTTGCAAACTCAATCTGCTTTGGCGACTCCTCAGGAGAATTCTTAAATCCACATTCAATAACCACCCAGTCATACAGCGGTCTGTGGTCTTCAAACTCAAGAGTACATATAGAATGTGTGATGCCCTCAATAGCATCCTCTATAGGATGAGCAAAATCATACATAGGATATACACACCATTTATCACCTGTATTGTGATGTGTCATATGAGCCACACGGTAAAGAATCGGATCTCTCATATTGATGTTTGAAGAGCTCATGTCAATTCTCGCACGAAGCACCTTTGTGCCATCCTCAAACTCACCGTTTTTCATGCGCTCAAAAAGGTCCAGGTTTTCCTCAACACTTCTCTTTGAGTATGGATCCTCCTTGCCGGCCTCTGTGAGTGTACCTCTATACTCTCTTATCTCATCAGGTGTCAGATCAGATACATATGCCTTTCCCTTCTTTATCAGTCCTACTGCACACTCATACATCTTGTCGAAGTAATTGGATGCAAAAAACTTCCTGTCAGCCCAGTCAGCACCAAGCCACTTAACATCGGCCTCGATAGACTCTACAAACTCCAGACGCTCCTTGGTAGGGTTTGTATCATCAAACCTGAGATTGAACTGTCCGTCATACTTCTTTGCCAGTCCATAATTTAAAAGAATAGACTTTGCATGGCCGATATGTAAATAACCGTTTGGCTCCGGTGGGAATCTGGTCTTTACTGTCTTGCAATGACCCTCTGCCAAGTCCTTCTCAATAATCTGTTCAATAAAATTTTTCGAAACTGTTGCCTCGTTCTCCATAAATGATCCTCCGAAAATAATACTGTGTCCATTATAAATTCATCAGTTTACTTTGTCAATGAATTAGAAAAAGTAGTACATGTATATTATACGTGCGTATGTGTAAACAGATGATCCTGACAGTATTCCTTGTTGCCGGTGCACTTCGAGCAGTATCTGAATGTTAATTCAGGATTTGACAATTCCGTTCTGCCGCATATATAGCACTTGTGACGTGAGATGCCACTTCCCGGGCGAGGTTCGGAAAACTGAGCCTTAAACTGTGCCTTTCTCCTCTTCTGGTGCATATTCTGTCTGAATGAGAGCCTGTGCTTGCAGCCATAAATGAATACCAACAGATTTATAAGTGCAAGTACGATTTCTGAGCCGTATGCCAATCCAATCTGCCATCCAAAGCTCATATAGGTATACACATCATATGCAAACATCACGAAGTAAACAAGCACCATCCACTTCATCTTTATAGGAAGCACAAAGTAAAGCCTCACCTCTGCCTCCGGCATCAAAAGACCAAGCATCAGATACATAGCTATAAGTATATAGTACATAGTCATATTGATGGATACATGTGTCACTGCAAATGCAAGCATTCCTACTATATCATACAGCAAAAAGCCTCCGAAAAAGTACACATTCATCCTAAAAGAGCCAAGATATGACTCCATGCTGTCTCCAAGCGTCCACAGACAGAATATAAATAAAAGCTGTAAAAATGATATGCTGCCGCTCGGCACAAAAATCCAGCTTATAAGACGCCATACATGTCCGTGCAAAATAGCAGAGGCTGAAAACTGCAGATAATAAAGGACAACATCTCCCTTTGTCAAAAGCAGCACACTGCCTATCAGATTCGCAGCGATAAATATTCTAGTGATATTCGGAATCGCTTTACTTCCATATTTTTGTTCTAGTTTGTTAAGCCAGTTCATACATTTTAGCAGACATGGTTCATTTCACTGCTGCTCACACCATTATGTGACAAGCAGTGGTTACATCACGATGCAATAAAACCACGTATCTGCATCCTCCTGTCATATTATTGCTGCCTTTTACACTATAGTGCAAAGGGCAGCGGTTATTACAAAATTTATTATGATAGTTAAATCATACTTTGTCAACGAGACTGCGAATTATTCACAAATTCTTTATAATTATAGTCATTGTAATTTGTCGATATCTGTCGTATAATAATCTCTGTTTTGATAATAGAACAATTATATATTTTAATAAGAAGAAAGATATATAAAAACATATAAGTAATACATTATGGAGGAACCACTATGGAAAATAACAGCTTACATAAGTTGGGCATTGATATCGGCTCAACAACCGTCAAGATTGCACTTCTTGATGCCGATGACAATATCCTCTTTTCCGATTATGAGCGTCATTTTGCAAATATCCAGGAGACACTTGAGTCCCTTATCAGAAAGGCCTACGACAAGACAGGTGACCTTTCAGTTTGTCCTATGATAACAGGCTCCGGCGGACTCACTCTTGCAAAGCACCTTGAGGTGCCATTCGTACAGGAGGTTATAGCTGTATCTACCGCACTCACACACTATGCTCCACAGACCGATGTGGCAATAGAGCTAGGTGGCGAGGATGCCAAAATCATATACTTCGAGGGCGGTAACGTGGAACAGCGTATGAACGGCATATGTGCCGGCGGTACAGGCTCATTTATCGACCAGATGGCTTCTCTCATCCAGACAGACGCTACAGGACTAAATGAATACGCAAAAAGCTACAAGGCCATCTACCCTATCGCAGCCCGCTGTGGAGTGTTTGCCAAAACAGATATCCAGCCTCTCATCAATGAGGGAGCCACCCGAGAGGATTTGTCAGCTTCAATCTTTCAGGCCGTGGTAAATCAGACCATCAGTGGCCTCGCCTGCGGTAAGCCAATCAAGGGACATGTTGCTTTCCTTGGCGGTCCTCTGCACTTTTTGTCAGAACTTAAATCAGCATTTATCAGAACCTTAAATCTCGATGACGAGCACACTATCGTTCCTGAGAACTCTCATCTGTTTGCAGCAATAGGCTCTGCATTAAACTATAAAGACAACTCTGTCACCACACTCTCATCCTTAATCGACCGCCTCTCAAACGGCATAAAGATGGAATTTGAGGTGGCACGTATGGAGCCTCTTTTTAAGGATCAGGCTGATTACGATGAATTTACAACGCGTCACGGCAACAATCACGTAAAGACCAGTGACCTTTCTACATACAAGGGCAACTGCTATCTCGGAATAGATGCAGGCTCAACCACCACTAAAATCGCTCTCGTAAGCGAGGACGGAGACCTTTTATACTCATTCTACAGCAACAACAACGGAAGCCCTCTCGCGACAGCCATCCGTTCTATCCAGGAGATTTACGCAAAGCTTCCTGAGGATGCACACATCGTACACTCCTGCTCTACAGGCTACGGAGAAGCTTTATTAAAGGCTGCTTTAAAATTGGACGACGGCGAAGTTGAGACTGTAGCCCACTACTACGCAGCAGCATTCTTCGACCCAAAGGTAGACTGTATCCTCGATATCGGTGGACAGGACATGAAGTGCATCAAGATAAAGAACCAGACTGTCGACTCAGTACAGCTCAACGAGGCCTGCTCTTCAGGCTGCGGCTCATTTATTGAGACCTTCGCAAAGTCCTTAAACTACTCAGTACAGGATTTTGCAAAGGAAGCCCTTTTTGCAAAGAACCCTATCGACCTCGGAACCAGATGTACGGTTTTCATGAACTCAAAGGTAAAGCAGGCCCAGAAGGAGGGCGCATCTGTCGCAGATATATCAGCAGGACTTGCCTACTCAGTAATAAAGAATGCACTTTTCAAGGTTATCAAGCTGTCTGATGCAAGCGACCTCGGTGAAAATATCGTAGTCCAGGGCGGTACATTCTACAATGATGCCGTTCTTAGAAGCTTTGAAAAAATAGCAGGTGTACATGCCACAAGGCCTGATATCGCAGGTATCATGGGTGCCTTTGGTGCCGCACTCATCGCACGTGAGCGCCATGAGGCTGATTACAAGACAACAATGCTCACAATCGACCAGATAAACGAGCTCACCTACACCACAAAGCTCGCACGCTGTCAGGGCTGTACAAACCACTGTCTTTTAACTATAAACAAATTCTCCGACAACAGACAGTACATCACCGGAAACCGATGTGAAAAGGGTCTGGGCAAGGAGAAGAACAAGGATAACATCCCAAATCTTTTTGAATACAAGAACAAGCGTATATTTGACTATGAGCCACTTGACCCAAAGGATGCTCCACACGGTACAGTCGGCATCCCAAGAGCCTTGAATATGTACGAGAACTATCCGTTCTGGGCTACATTTTTCAAACGTCTCGGCTTTTCTGTAGTGCTGTCACCACAGTCTACCAGAAAGATTTATGAGATGGGTATCGACTCCATCCCAAGTGAGTCAGAGTGCTACCCTGCAAAGCTCACACATGGTCATATAAGCTGGCTCATAAAACAAAATGTAGATTTTATTTTCTACCCGGCAGTGCCATATGAGCGCAAGGAGTTTCCTGATGCTAACAATCACTACAACTGCCCTATTGTCACATCATACTCTGAGAATATCAAAAACAACGTGGACGAGATTACCTCAGGCGAGGTTAAATTCATAAATCCGTTTATGTCATTTGAGAGTGAGGAAACTATCTCACAGCAGCTCGTAGCCACCTTCTCAAAGGGTGATTTCAATCTGCCTGAGTCACAGATTCGTGATGCGGTAGCCGCAGGCTGGAAGGAGCTTGCAATGACAAGGCTTGAGATACAGCGAAAGGGCGAGGAAGTGCTCGACTACATGGAGGACACCGGACGTCGCGGAATCGTGCTCGCAGGCCGTCCGTACCATGTGGACCCGGAAATCAACCACGGTATCCCTGAGCTCATCACAAGCTATGGCATCTGTGTGCTGACAGAGGACTCAGTATCCCATCTGGGCGAGCTTGAGAGACCTCTCATCGTCATGGATCAGTGGATGTACCACACCAGACTGTACTCAGCAGCCAACTTTGTAAAGACCCGTGATGACCTTGACTTAATCCAGCTCAACTCGTTTGGCTGCGGTCTCGATGCTGTCACAACCGACTGCGTAAATGATATACTGACAGGCTCAGGCAAGATATACACCTGCCTGAAGATCGACGAGGTAAACAACCTGGGCGCAGCAAGAATCCGTATCCGCTCTCTCCTTGCCGCCATAAGAGTCAAGGAAACCAAGCATGAAAAGCGTGAATTAAAGCCGTCTAACTACGAGCGTGTTGTATTCACCGAGCAGATGAAAAAGGACAACTACACCATCATCTGCCCTCAGATGTCACCTATACACTTTGACCTTCTCGTGCCGGCCTTTAAGGCAGCCGGCTACAATATGGTCATACCGGATATCCCTGCAAGGGAATGTGTGGACGTGGGACTTAAGTTCGTAAACAACGATGCCTGCTACCCTTCACTCATCGTCGTGGGACAGATTATGGCAGCCGTCAAATCAGGCAACTATGATATGACACACACCGCCATCCTCATCTCACAGACAGGTGGCGGATGCCGTGCGACAAACTACATCGGATTTATCCGAAGGGCCCTCGAAAAGGCTGGATATCCTGATGTGCCTGTTATCTCAATCAACATGGTTGGTCTCGAGAAAAACCCGGGCTTTAAGTTTACTCCAAGCCTCATCCAGCACGGACTGTATGCACTTGAGTTTGGCGATATCTTTATGCGCTGTCTCTACAGGGTACGTCCTTATGAGAAAGAGCCGGGAAGTGCCAATGCTCTCCATGAGAAGTGGAAAAAGAGAGTCATCGACTTTGTCGGCAACACAAAGATGCTCTCTCACAAGAAATACAAAAAGATGTGCCGCGAAATCATAAGGGATTTCGACAATCTGCCTATGACAGATGAGGTTAAGCCGCGTGTCGGCGTGGTCGGTGAGATTCTCGTCAAATTCCTGCCTGCAGCAAACAACTATGTGGTTGACCTGCTCGAAGCTGAAGGAGCCGAGGCTGTAGTGCCTGATCTGACTGATTTCTTACTCTACTGCTGCTACAACACGAATTTCAAGGCTGACTATCTCGGTGCTTCTAAGAAAGCTAAGTTTATGAACAACCGACTTATTGCCTTCTTCGAGTGGCTCAGAAAGGATGCAAGGGATGAGCTGGCTAAGAGCAAGCACTTTGAGCCAACCGCTCACGTGCAGGATCTCGCAGAGTATGCTTCTCCTATCGTTTCTTGCGGTAATCAGACCGGTGAGGGCTGGTTCTTGACAGGTGAGATGCTTGAGCTCATCAATGAGGGGGTCACAAACATCATCTGTGCACAGCCTTTTGCATGCTTACCGAACCATATTGTGGGTAAGGGAGTTATAAAGAGAATCAGACATGATCATCCGGATGCCAATATCGTGGCTATCGATTATGATCCGGGTGCTTCTGAAGTGAACCAGCTGAACCGTATTAAGCTGATGCTTTCTACGGCACAGAAAAAACTTAAGAAGTAGGAGAATTGCACTGTTGTTGCTAGTGGGACGAACCCGGCGCAGCCGGGGCTTTCTGCCCTTTCCCGCATGAACTACACTGCTAAGTGTCTGTACGAATTGCATATGCCGGTTGTGGCTTTTTGACACAACCGGCTTTTATGCGCCGTCCATGGCGCATAACACCTCGCCCATGCGTCCATGCATGGGCGTTGTTGGTTTTCGTATGCAATTCTACAGACTCTAAGCAGCTTCGTATATGCGGGCAAGGACAAAAGCCCCGGCTGCGCCGGGTTCTGTCTTTGATAACTTTCTACTTTTATATGTGCATATGTTGCTCGTTGCACTCACTTATATGCTAGCTAGGACAGATGCTTCAAAATCTCATCATACTGGGTATACATCTTCTGCACTTCATTTTCCAGTGTATAGTAGTGCATGATATATGGCACCAACAGCACTAGGAATAACAGTGTAAGTACAAGAAGCATTGGGTTGCTTATCATGATGGATGCGATTATTGACATCATGGTGAGTATGGCAAAGGTTACTGTCACTATGAGATGCACGAGGCGCTCATGCTGGAAAAAGGCTATTTGTGTCAGGTGTTCCTGCAGTATCTTCTTCCACTCTTCTTTTGATATCTTATCAGGGTTGGCAAGCAGATTGTCAATCTTAAGTCTATAATTAATTATTCGTTTTTTCATTTTATTTTCGACCTTTCCTAATACGTACTTTTTTATTTTAATACAATGATAATTGAATCTAAAAATCCGCTATACCAACCTCTGGCATAGCGGATTAAAAAATAAAATACAATTAAAGATATCACCTGTTATGTGATTATAACTGGTTCAAGACATTTGATGTTTGCAGATAAACACCAGCAATAGCATTGATAACTGCAAGTACGATGGTAATAATTGACATAACAATACCAGCGGTTGCCATGCCCCTTCCACCCTTTTTCCTGCCTACGATACCGAGGATAAGTCCTACAATACCAATAGGTCCGCCAAGGATTGGAATACACCAGAATACCAGACCGATAATACCAAGCACCATAGATGCAATTGACATTCCCTTCTTTTCCTCCATCGGCGGCATAGGCGGTATATTTGGATTGCCCTGCTGATTCGCCTGATCATACATATTGAAGTTGTCGCTCATAACTATTCTCCTACCTTTCTTTTGTTTAAATGATATAATAACTGTCACTGTAATTTGTAACCATGGAGTATCGTAACATACTTTGACTACGAAAGCAATATATTTTTCATTACCGGATGCAACATCCCAGATAGTTACTGTTCACACCTAACAGTGTGACCAGCAACGATTACAGCCAATTTAAAATTTCTCTCCAACCACCCTGCACCGTTTCCTGCAAAAAGCAATGCCATAGGCTAAAATATCACACCGGTCCTCATCCCGCAGAGCCTCATCATAGCGCTTGTCCTTAATCTGCGTTATCGCAGCCTCGCATGCTGCGTCAAGTTCCTTCATCTCCTTAGCATACTTCACCTCTATAACGATGCCCGCATCAGGATCCTCCGGCATGATTAAAATATCGCTAAAACCATCTCCCGACTCACGATTCGACTTGATAAGCCAGTCCGGATTGCTGCCTCGAAGCAGACCAAGAAGTAAGCCGTGATAGAAATTCTCCTTCATAGCATCAGGCGCCTTGGTATCGAGTATGCTAATCATGCGGCTCATAACGATATTGAGCTGCCTGGCAATCTGTTTATCATCTTTATCCAGAATTGCCCTTGATAAAAGCTTCATGGTATCATCATCTTTTGCGACAACAGCCTTGAACCACTCCTGAATCTGCAAGATAAAGACCTCTCGTACTTCCTTATTCGGAATGACAAGCCTGTACGCATAGCTCTCGCTGTCAGGCACCTTGACCTCTCCGATTTTAGTGAGATATCCTGTGGTAAAGAGCACACTCCACAGATTGTCAATAGTATTGTCAATCTCATCATAGGTCAGGTCAAGCCGAAGCTGCTTCTCTACAAATCCACCTGCCACAAGCTTCTCAATCTCATCCCTTGTGGTCTGGTCAGCCTTGTCCACAAAGCGCTTCACCATGTCATTTCCACTACTGTTAATCCAGAATGCACTTGGTCTGGCTGACGGATCAGAAACAAGCTTCTTGGCAAAATTAATAACATCCCACGGACAATAAATATCTGCATTACCAAAATGATAGCCATCATACCATTCCTTTGCATCATGATATCTCTCGCTCCTGTCATAGTCTGAAAGAAGCTTCATGACCTCATCATCAGTGAATCCAAACTGCTCATCATGGTCGATATCCACAATAGAATTGATTTCAAAATTATTGAGCCCTGTAAAAATGCTCTCCTTTGACACACGAAGACAGCCAGTGAGCACCGCAAACTGTAAAAACTCATTGGTCTTGAGCGCCTGCCCGAAAAGCCCCCTGATGAGGGAAACCATCTCCTTGTAGTAGCCATTCTGAAAAGCTTTATCGAGTGGCACATCATACTCATCTATGAGAATAACTACTTTCTGACCATAGTGCTTATACAACAGCTTTGAAAGCATTCGTATACTATCCTCAATATTGTCATCCTGCCCATGAAGCATCTTTGTAAACAGTATTCTATCCTCATCAGTCAATACATCACTGGTCTTCAAATAGTAATGTCTGTCAAGCTCATCCTTTAAAATAGCACACAGCATACGTCTTGCCGTAGTAAAGTCTAAACCATCCACACCCTTGAATGAAAGAAATATGACAGGATACTTACCCATATGCTCATCACAAAGTACTTTGTTGCCAGAAATATATAAGCCGTCAAACAAAGATTTGTCCATTCCTATTTCAAAAAAGCTCCTAAGCATACTCATATTGAGTGTCTTTCCAAAACGCCTTGGACGTGTAAAAAGAGTCACCTTTCCCCATCCCTGTAAAAGCTGTTCTATAAGCCTTGTCTTGTCAATATAATAGAAACCCAGTTTACGAATTTCCTCAAAATTTTCAATTCCAACCGGTAACTTCAAAGTATTTGCCATAAAAGCCTCCAAAAAATAATCCGCTATACTTAACTCTAGTATAGCGGATTGCCATGTAAAATACAATATTTATGATTTCTTACCTTGTCCAAATTCAGCTCTCATTTCTGTCCGACAACTGTTTATTTCATTGCCACAATAAAGAATATAAAAATTTAATGGTGCCAGGCACCACCACTGGCACCACCACTGCATCTACATATTTTGTAATTTTCTTACAATAAACAATTGAAAATATTACTTATAAGTAATATAATATAGTTATCTTTAGAGAGAGGAGAATATAAAATGTGGAGTTAGAAAAAATTAGTATTTCGGGAATAAGTGATGTCTATGCTGTTTCAGCTATTAAAAAAGAATTTAAAAAGGCTGTAAATCAGCCATGGAAGAATTCTGAACCCTATCCAGAATATCAAAAAAAATTACTCGCTGATCTGGCAGTATTAGATATAGAAAAAGAAAAAGCTATCGATTTAGCAGCATTTGAAAAATTAACCAACGAAAAAGATTTATATAGTATACATAGACCGAACTCAAGAAAAAATGTACGAATTATCTATACCATTATAGATAGAAAGATAATAATTTTATTAACGGTATTTTTAGAGAAAAACAAAAGTGATTATCAAAATGCAATTTCAGTTGCCAAAAATCGACTCAAACAGCTTCAAGAATAATGTATAATCATACATAAAAGATACTATAGAAGAACAGAGGAATGAAACATGAGCATATACGACAAAATATCAAACGCACAGGAAACAACATGGCTTACTGATGGAATCGCAGAAGCAGAAGCAAAATCAATTATAGAATTAGCAAAAATATCAGCAAAAATCGAAAGGCGCCGCCTAGAATTAAATATGACACAAAAAGAATTTGCAGCATATATGAATGTATCACAAGGTATGGTATCACGTTGGGAAAGCAGAGAATACAATTTCACAATAAAAACTCTAAATGAAATTTGTCAAAAGCTTAATCTGCATCTTCAACTTGATTTAACCCCCGTTATTGGCAAGCAAAATTATACTGTTCTAAAATGGAATAGCGAATCCACTCAAAATAACAAGCAAAATAATTGGGTTAAATACATAAAAGATAAGGAGGCTATTGCATAATGGAACTGAATTTAATAGCTACAGGAATCGAATTACTAGGTGCTTCCGTTGCAAAACTTACCGTAGACAACACCATTGTCGATATAGAAAATGATGCCCAACGCAGCTTTGGAATGACTATAAATGAACCTCAATTCCAAAACATTGAAAAAACAAAAGAAATATTTTCACAAATGACAATTGACTTCGATATAATTATAAATCAATCTGATAATGATAATTGTAATATACATTTTACCATTACCGGAGCATTTCTTTCAAAAGGTAAAATATCAGAGGAAGACTTCAAACAGTTAGTTGCTATAAATGGAGCATCTGCACTTATTGGCATAGCTCGAGGCAAAATAGAATCTCTTTCTTCGTCAATTTTTAACAATGGAAAAATCGTCATTCCATTTGTAAATGTTATAGATTATTATAAAGCCACTATTTCATCATAATATAGGACGTACTAAAATGTTCTAGTGACATTATTACTGTTCTTCCAGGCGATGAAAAAAAGGGCACAAAGGATATTAAAATACGTGTTATTGAAGTCATTCTTGATAATGGAACTAAGGAATATCTTGCAACAAATCTGTTTGACTCGACAATTACCCAGTCAATGTTTCAAGAACTATACTTTTATCGCTGGCCTGTAGAATTGAAATACAAAGAATTAAAAAGTAGACTTGCAATTGAAGAGTTTTCCGGTGCTACTACAACCTCTGTATTAGTGCGTCATTTTCTCAATCCGCTTATGAATTCCATCGCTAATTTTTCCCACTTAATGCCTGGAAGCTGAATATTATACTTTCTAGCCCAACAACTATTGTACAGCAAATTCACATAATCATTTAACTCCAATGTGCCAGTATATGCTTCTTCCAAAAGTGCTGGCTAAGAGCAAGCATTTTGAGCCAACCGCTCACGTGCAGGATCTCGCAGAGTATGCTTCTCCTATCGTTTCTTGCGGTAATCAGACCGGTGAGGGCTGGTTCTTGACAGGTGAGATGCTTGAGCTCATCAATGAGGGGGTCACAAACATCATCTGTGCACAGCCTTTTGCATGCTTACCGAACCATATTGTGGGTAAGGGAGTTATAAAGAGAATCAGACATGATCATCCGGATGCCAATATCGTGGCTATCGATTATGATCCGGGTGCTTCTGAAGTGAACCAGCTGAACCGTATTAAGCTGATGCTTTCTACGGCACAGAAAAAACTTAAGAAGTAGGAGAATTGCACTGTTGTTGCTAGTGGGACGAACCCGGCGCAGCCGGGGCTTTCTGCCCTTTCCCGCATGAACTACACTGCTAAGTGTCTGTACGAATTGCATATGCCGGTTGTGGCTTTTTGACACAACCGGCTTTTATGCGCCGTCCATGGCGCATAACACCTCGCCCATGCGTCCATGCATGGGCGTTGTTGGTTTTCGTATGCAATTCTACAGACTCTAAGCAGCTTCGTATATGCGGTTAAGGGCAAAAGCCCCGGCTGCGCCGGGTTCTGTCTTTGGTAACTTTCCACTTTTTTATGTACAGATGTTTCCTTATTTTAAGTGCTTTAAAATCTCATCATATTGGCTATACATCTTCTGCACTTCATTTTCCAGTGTATAGTAGTGCATGATATACGGCACCAACAGCACTAGGAATAACAGTGTAAGTACAAGAAGCATTGGGTTGCTTATCATGATGGATGCGATTATTGACATCATGGTGAGTATGGCAAATGTTACTGTCACTATGAGGTGCACGAGGCGCTCATGCTGGAAGAAGGCTATTTGTGTCAGGTGTTCCTGCAGTATTTTCTTCCACTCTTCTTTTGATATCTTATCAGGATTGGCAAGCAGATTGTCAATCTTAAGTCTATAATTAATTATTCGCTTTTTCATTTTATTTTCGACCTTCTTTTATCAATCAGACAGCAGTTTTTAACTTAGCTTGGATTTAATTTCTTCCATCCTTGTATCATCCAGCTTATAAAATCTCTTAAATACAAATATGCCCACAATGAGCAGGATAACAGACGGAATCGTCATCCACATACGAAGAGCATCAAGTGTATCCTGTGTCTGTACCGCAGCCGCGGTATCCAGATGTATCCAGTCAACCACCAGCCCAGCCAGAAATACCGCTACACCGGAAGCGAGCTTTACCGTAAATGTCTGCATTGAGAAAATGACCGACTCCTCTCTCGTGCCATTCATCACCTCACCATAATCAACAGAATCTGAAAGAAATATAGTCATGATAACATTGAGCATACCATAGCCCAGATAAATCAAAATACCCGGCAGGCAGAGTATGTACCAGCTCTGCGGCGTGTAGAGCTTTGCAAATGCCATGATAAGTATCACCGCAAAGCCTGCTATCTGAATAATAAATCCTGATATAAAAAGCTGGCTTTTGCTAAATTTCTTGCGAAGCAGCGGTATAACCATCATGACAAGCACCTGTGCTGCAAAAGCAACTGCAGCAAATATAGAATATGCGCCCTCGTTTCCCACATCAAACCGGAAGAAATAAAGCACTAGATTGCCACAGATATTGAGTGATGTATATACGAGAATGATTGATACTACAACAGTCATAGCCTGGTCGTTCTTAAATAAGGCTTTAAACATATCAGATATCTTTCCCGGCTTCTCATCACAGGCAACCGGTCTTTCAGGCACACATGCCACGCATACAAGCTCAGAAATCACAAATACTACCGCTATAATAAGCGCCCACCACTTAAATCCAATCCTGTAGTCAGCCATAGAGCTTCCTGCACCAAGAATCGGCACCACTGTCATCGTGAGCACCGTAGGGATAGCATCTCCAATGCCAGAGCATGTCCTCGCAAGCGATGTAAGCTGCTCCCTGTCGCTGCCCGGCTCAGTGATTGCGGGAATCATAGACCAAAACGGAATATCCATAAGCGTATATGTGATGCCCCATGCAAAGTAAAACACCGTAAGCCACACTCTCTGCGCTGAATCCCCCATAGACTCAGGAGTGGCATACAAAGCATAGATGGTCACGGCATTGAGCACCGTGCCGGCAAAAATCCAAGGCCTGAACCTGCCCCACCCGGTACGTGTCTTTGCTACGATAATGCCCATCACCGGATCATTGAATGCATCAAAAATCCTGGCTGCCATCATCACCGTACCGATAAACACACTGCTCATCCCAAGCACTACATTGTAGTAGTAGAGCAAATATGATGAAATAAGCATATACACAATATCTTTTCCGAATGCGCCAAATCCGAATGCGCATTTCTGTCCTGTTTTAAGCTTCATAGAAATACCTCCAAAAAAATAATCCGCTATACCTGCCTCTGGTATGAAGTAAAAACAAATTATAGCTTCTCACCAACCACTCTGCACCGCTTCCTGCAAAAAGCAATGCCGTAGGCTAAAATATCACACCTGCCCTCATCGCGGAGTGCCTCATCATACCTCTTATCCTTAATCTGCGCCATCGCAGCCTCGCACGCTGCGTCAAGCTCCTTCATCTCCTTAGCATACTTCACCTCTATAACGATTCCTGCATCCGGATCCTCCGGCTCAATCAAAATATCACTAAAGCCATCTCCCGACTCACGATTCGACTTAATAAGCCAGTCCGGATTGCTTCCCCGAAGCAGACCGAGAAGTAAGCCATGATAAAAATTCTCCTTCAGCGCATCAGGCGCCTTGGTATCGAGTATGCTTATCATGCGGCTCATCACGATATTGAGCTGCCTGGCAATCTGTTTCTCATCTTTATCCAGAATTGCCTTTGATAAAAGCTTCATAGTATCATCATCATTTGCAACAACAGCCTTGAACCACTCCTGAATCTGGAGAATAAACACCTCACGCACCTCCTTATTCGGAATGACAAGCCTGTACGCGTAGCTCTCACTGTCAGGCACCTTGACCTCACCGATTTTGGTGAGATAACCTGTAGTAAAAAGCACACTCCAAAGATTGTCTATTGTATTGTCAATCTCATCATAGGTCAGGTCAAGCCGAAGCTGCTTCTCCACAAATCCACCTGCCACAAGCTTTTCAATCTCATCCCTTGTGGTCTGGTCAGCCTTGTCCACAAAGCGCTTCACCATGTCATTGCCACTACTGTTAATCCAGAACGCGCTAGGTCTGGCTGACGGATCTGAAACAAGCTTCTTGGCAAAATTAATCACATCCCACGGACAATAAATATCTGCATTGCCAAAATGATATCCATCATACCATTCCTTTGCATCAGGGTACCTCTCGCTCCTGTCATAGTCTAAAAGCAGCTTCATGACTTCATCATCCGTGAAGCCAAACTGCTCATCATGGTCGATATCCACAATGGAATTGATTTCAAAGTTATTGAGCCCTGTAAAAATGCTCTCCTTTGACACGCGAAGGCAGCCTGTGAGCACAGCAAACTGTAAAAACTCATTGGTCTTGAGTGCCTGCCCGAAAAGCCCCCTGATGAGAGAAACCATCTCCTTGTAGTAGCCATTCTGAAAAGCCTTGTCGAGCGGAACATCGTACTCGTCTATGAGAATAACTACCTTCTGACCATAGTGCTTATACAATAGCTTTGAAAGCATTCGTATACTATCCTCAATATTGTCATCCTGCCCATGAAGCATCTTTGTAAACAGTGTTCTATCCTCATCAGTCAACACATCACTTGTTTTCAAATAATAGTGTCTATTTATTTCACGTTCTATAACAACACATAACATTCTCTTTGCTGACGAAAACTCTAATCCCTCCACATCCTTGAGTGAGAAAAAAATAACCGGGTACTTACCCATATACTCATCACAAAGCTCTTTATTGCCGGAAATATATAAGCCATCAAACAAAGTCTTATCTGTGCCTATCTCAAAGAAGCTTTTTAGCATACTCATATTGAGAGTCTTTCCAAACCTGCGTGGACGGGTAAAAATTATAACCTCACTCCAACTCTGTAAGAACTTCTCTATGAGCCTTGTCTTATCAATATAATAAAAACCCAGTTTACGAATTTCCTCAAAATTTTCAATTCCAACAGGTAACTTCAAAGTACTTGCCATAAAAGCCTCCAAAAAAATAATCCGCTATACTTAATACTAGTATAGCGGATTGCCAGGTAAAATACAATTTAAATCATTGCATTGTCTGCACAATTATATTCTTTGTTTTATCCATATTATTATCCCCATAATTCTTCTCCCGGCATTTGTTGGAAACAGTATTCAACAAACGCCAGCATATTCGTTTCTTTAATACCATCGATTTTCTTGGCAAATATTCTTACCTGATTTACCGTATCAATACTTAAAGGTTTGGTATTAATCGGAAAAATCTTTGTATAATATGAACCTTTTTGTGCATCAGGAATCCTTTTAACCATTATTCCAGATTTTATCATTACGTCCTCCAAATTTGTATCATTATATAAAGGAACAATATAATCTTTTAAAGGATGACCATCAAACAGTTCTTTGGAAATATATTTCGATCTTGTAATCTCATCACAATCATCTGTATCCATTATAATAAAAAGTTTAAAATTAATTAGGCGTTTTGTTTTTCTATCATATTCCACAGAAAACTCATCTGCAAATGCTTTAAGTGTCCTAAATTGCTTTTTCATAAGATATTCTGGTAATCCATTTATTTGAATACTACCACGCCCTTTATCTTTCGCAATAATTTTCACCGGTAAATGTAAATTCGTGTAAATATACTTTACTAACGCAAACTCCGATTTTCCATGAACAATAACTGCACATCTCGTATAATTCAATGTATCATGAGACACTTTTAATCGCCTCCTTCTACATTTGACGAATCATCCAGCTCCTGTAATATTGTATCGTAATCCAATATATCTACAATTGGCACCCCACCAAACAGGCCTTTTAAATACATAATTCTAGGATTATTTGTTCCCTGAATTCTTGGATACTTATCTAAGCACTTCACCTCTTTATTTCCATGATAATCAACATTAATCAAATATACCGATTTAATATCAATACTCTCCAACATATACGTATTGTGTGTTGTAATAATAAGCTGTCCTGTTATATCGTCTATCATTGATTCCAATACATTCTTCAAAAGTAGATCATGTATTCCATCATCTATTTCATCATAAACAACTGTTACTCCACAAAACGCTCCCAATAGAGAACGGATAATATCAATAATATGCTGCGTTCCGGCTGATTCATTATCAAAAGAAAGTGTCCTGATTTTTCCACCAATCATCTTCCTAACATACAATTTATACAGAATTACATCATTATCTATTTTCCTGTCATAATATACGTCTTTAATATCAGAATATGCCTGCGTAAAAAAATCGCGAATAATTCTTTCAGACCGATCCAATAAATCTTCCTTATTTTTCTTAATTTTTCCTTCTCTCAAGTCTCTTAACACATTTGCAGGTTTATAAGAATTTACTTCACTACCAGAAGATGATGATTTCTTACAATGAATTGTAGTATCCTTTAGCATATCAATTATATCAAATACATAGTCTAAATAGCTTTCTTTAATATACTCCTCATTCTTCTCCTCTCTTTCCTTATTCAAGATACTCAATAAGGTATGTTTACCCCAATATTTGCTGATTTCATCCCTAAGTTCAAGCTCAATCTTCTTACTCTTGAATAGTTTGTTTGAAAAATCTATTTTCGGATTTTCATTTGTATAATCTATCTCATACAAAACGCCTCTCTGTTTTCCTGTAAAATAATAAAGCTTTTCATATAAAAACCGCTCTTTAAAAGACATAATATAATACCCCTCATGCCCATTAGTCCGGAATCCATATTCAACTTCGGTTGCCTCATCACATTCAATCATTCTGCAGCTTTCAATGTATTTTTGTATGTTAGAGCTTTTAACAAGCATCTCCACTAACTCTTGTGGAATATCTTTCTCTTTTGCAAATTCAGCTATCCTACCAGTTTCGCCTATCATATAAAAAGATTCAATAGACTTCCTTAGCAAATCAATGCAGGTAACAAAATTAGACTTTCCACTACCATTTTCACCATAAATGGAAATGAATTTCTTCGCACCCTTTCTTCCATTCCTAAAATCAAACAACACATCCTTGAATGACATAAAATTCTTCATCTTGACATAAGTAATCATTTCCTGCACCTCCAAAGTCATAGTAACACCTTTCTGCGATATAGTCAACACACTTCTTAATATTTGTTGTTTTTTATATCAGTATATTCAATGTTTCCGTTTTTATTCTCTATAACTTGTCTTTTATGCAGTAAGCCCTCAGTTTACACATTATGTATAAACTGAGGGTATTCAAAGTTTTTTAGGGTCTTTACTTTTTAGGGTCTTTCGTTAGGGTTCTTCAGTAGGGTCTTTCAGTAGGGTCTGGTTTTAGGGTTTATCGTTAGGGTTTGAACCTATATTTATAATAAAAACAGGGTATGTTAGCTCGTATTACACAAGCTAATCTACCCTGTTTCTTTTTTGTCCTGCCCTATTTATGATTGTTTTGCGGAAATAAAATTTCAAAGGAGGACAAATGAATAATATCACAGATTTACTAGACCTTGAAGACTCTGATATAAAGATTTCAGACATTATTATTGAAGGTCAAACCAAAACTCTTATTATCGAAACTCCACCTGTTGCCAGCTATTGTCCAATCTGTGGGTTTCGCATGCACTCTCGTGGTGTAAAGAAAAGGACTATTAACCATCCTTCCGCTTTGTTAACAAGGGACGTAGAACTACAAATGCAACTGACATGCTCATTGTAGATGCATATCGAAATCTTTTAGAAACATCCGCATCTATCGCTAAAAGATTCCATATGTCTGACACATATGTGCATGAGATCTTTGACCGTTATGTCAAGCTGGACAGGCTTCCTCTTACAGATGCCATTTCCATTGATGAAGTTCACCTAGATATGGATGATGACTGTAAATACGCATTGGTCATCCAGGATTTCCATTCCGGTGACCCCATTGACTTGCTTCGCAGCCGAAGAACTTCCGTAACGGAACCGTACTTTGTCTCAATCCCTGCAACAGAACGGAATCAGGTAAAATACCTTATTTCCGACATGTACAATCCTTACATTGCCTATGTAGAAAAGTACTTCCCCAACGCAGTCCCTGTTGTTGATTCCTTTCATGTAATTCAATGGATTACACGCTCTATTGACAACTACATACGGCAGCTTCTAAAAAAATACAGGCAACGCGACCGTGAATATCAGGACAAGCTTTCCTATGAACAGCAACGACCAGTTTCACTTCCGCCATCAGACGAAGTATACCTTCTGCAAAAATACAGATGGTTAATTCTGTCCAATCAGTCCAACATCCGGTACCACAGTGACCCACGCATGGATTCTCATTTTCATGTATTAATGAACACCTATGATTACGAAGATGCTCTCTTTCGAATTGATCCAAACTTGAAAGATTTTCGAGACTTAAAAGAGATGTACGTACAGTTTAATTCACGAAACGGCGGAAATCCACTCCTTGCACGGAATGAATTAAAAGAATTGCTTCAGACATACAAAAGCTCCCGGTTTGAAATATTTCGTGACTTTGCATCTTTATTGAAAAAATTCGAAGACCCTATTGTTAATTCATTTATTATGGTCGAAAAAATCGGGAACGGCAAAATTTATGATGCACGTTTATCTAATGGTCCCATCGAATCCATTAACCGCAAAGTAAAAGATTTAAAGCGACTGGGCAGAGGTTTCCGCAACTTTGAGCACTTTCGCAACAGATTTCTTTTTGCAACCAGACAAACACCGGTGCTTAATGGAATCACTGATTATAACCCTGTAGCTTATTATGAAGAAGATGATTTTTAGGAGGAAACCACATGGAAAACTACTGTGCATTTAGCAAAAACCACACTTGCCTTAAATGGCTTGACTACGTAATAACACGTCAAGAACTAGAAGAAGCAGACTCTCTCTGTCACGGAAACTGGATAGAGATTCAACGCAAGAACCAATACATTCAGACCCTACAGGAGATTCTGGACAGCAATCACATCTCATACCCCGATGAAATATAGTTTGATTTAATAAAAGGTCTGGCTACCCAGCCAGACCCTCATAAAAGACCCTCACGAAAGACCCTAAAACCAGACCCTATCGAAGAACCCTAAAAAACTATGCTTTTTTTAATACCAGACCCTATCGACAAACCCTAAAATAGATTGGCAAACCCTAAAGAACTTTGATTATCCTAAAATCAGTAGTTATCACACAACACTGCTTTACACGGAGGTGCATTTGGGTCATAAAACCGCTTGTCAATCAAGCGGAAGGATGGTATTCTTTTCATAGGCAGTGGGAAGGTCGATCCTGTTTGATTGTTTAGTTGTGGTGACTTAACAATACTACTTTTAGGACTTGCTTTCCACTGTTTTTGTTATAGGAAACGGAAAATCGCTATGCCACAGCCTTGGCAGGCCATCGCGCAGCGATTTTGTTCAATCCCAGTTTGTTGACATAGAAATCTTTGGAGAGAGCGTAATCTGATACGATGATCGCTATGTGGTGGATTGTGGTTAAGTTCATTAGGTTCTCCTCTTATCAGTTCTTCTAATTATATTTCTTTCCCGTAAATTTCTATACATCTTTGCTGCCGATAGCGCTTATGCTCCGGAAGCTGGTGCAGCATGCCTCCTATAGCTTGAAACAAGTCTACACCATCATAATAAGAGTTAATTTCATCCTGCAATTCTTTTGTTATAGGGTACTCAATCTCTTCTTCGCCTATGTTTATTTTCCCTCCACCAAGGTCATATTTCAACAAAGCATCTTTAAGTGATTCTTTTGTTTGAAACATCGTTTTATCACAAACATAATAAGCAGACTCCAAATCGTTTTCAGAAAAATGTGTACTTCTCTGTATTTTTTCGAGTACAGCGTTGGCAGCACTAATGCCCTCTTGTGGATATACCTTCTTTCCACCATCCATAAAATCATAAACTTTTTGGGCCAGTTCAACCGACTGTTTGAATCTTAGTTTTTCAAATCTTATATCTTGTTGTAATGGAGCTGAATTTCTCATTGGAAAAATATATCCGTTTTGAAAATGACATCGATGCAAAGGTTGGTATCCAATTTGAAATGCCATACCATCCAATTCGCCAGAATCCAATGCGTAGGGCTCTTGACGACTATCATTCATATGTTCAGTAAGCCATTGCATTGAACCACCGGGTTGCAAGTAATCGATTACCCAGTTTGGAGCGTGGAAAATCACACCATATTGTGTATCTTCCGAATAGTTAATCATCTCAGCTGTTAAAGGGAAGAACTTTCCCTTATGATTATCATAATAGCAGGTCGCAAAAAACAACGCTGTCATGAAATCATTTGTCAGGTCGAGCAGATGGGTCTCGAATCCATAGTGCTGAGCTAAGGCCATAAAGTTAACATCACTCAGCTTGGCTTCCCAATACGGGACTATGTTAAACTGCCATATAAATTTTGCGAACTGCTCTATCCGCATATTAGCCACAGCCCTGTACAGTTCTTGATTGTATGGACTCATTTTATCTATTTTTCGATTTAATGATGGAACTGATTCTTGATAAATTTGTTTTTCTCCGCGGAAAAAGTGACGTTTACTCGGAAACGTTATGACATGCCCATAAGGAAATTGAATAACTGTTCCACCTGTATTCATTATCCTTAATTCATCAATCAAAAAATCTCTGGCACTCCCAGGATTCTTATCTTTATAAATGACTTCATTACGAACACTTGCAGCCCATACATTGTCATTCAAAGATTCCTGATACATGTCCATCAGATTTTCTTCTGTCAAAAAATGTACATCATTGTTTGGCTTATAATCTGGCGAAGGAAACAGCCAGCCGCTCTCATCATAAGTCATCTTTCTTCTCCTTGTTGTGGTTAAAGAGCCATTTATCAGTTTCTTATATACACTATATTATCAATTGCTCCGGCAGTTCATTCCAAGGCTCTACTGCTGCCAACCGGCAATATGGATCTACCTCCAGCAATCTGCTTCGAACTTCCGGCCATAATTCATGAATCTTTTTCAATTCTGCCTGTGCGTCTTTCGTGCAGCCAATCATATAGAATGCGTCTGCAATGCCGATATCCACGCGCCCTTCAGATTGTTCCTGCAACGCCATCTGGTACACTTCCCTACCTTCGCCTTTATCAAAAAGCTCACAGACTTCTTCTGTGGTACTATGTCAAGATTTAGTACAAGTTAAAATGAGAAATTTCTCCCCATTTTAACCTGCCAGAAGCTCAGCCTCAGTGTTCGTTCTTTCATACACTCGTTCGAATTCGTTTGGTGACATATAGTTGCAATGACTATGAATTCGTTTCGTATTGTAGAAAGCTTCCAGATACTCGAAAATCAACTGCTATGCTTGCTTATAATCACGGATTTTAAAGCGATTGAGCCATTCACGTTTGATAACAGAATGAAAGGATTCAATGCATGCATTATCCCACGGAAAAGCTTTCTTCGAGTAGCTACGTTGTATATTTTCGGTTGCTTTTTTATATTCCTTTGCAACATATTGGCTGCCACGATCCGAATGGATAATTAATGGTTGATCGATATTTCGGCGAGCTTTGGCTTTGTTTATAGTATCAATCACGCAGGATACTTCCAGTGTTTCTGAAAATGTCCAGGCTATGATTTTTCTGGAAAATAAATCCATAATACTGGTCAGATAGACAAATCCGTCTATTGTCCAGACGTATGTGATATCCGAACACCAGACAGCATTCGGGCGGTCAGGATTAAACTGTTCATCAAGGATATTTTGTAATTCTGTGCTGAAATCAGAATCTTTTGTGGTGATTGTCCATGGTTTGCTCCACTGAGCACGGATCCCCATTTGGTGCATATAGGTACCAACGGTTCTTTCCGAAATGACTTCACCAGTTTTTCGAAGTTCTACAGTGATTTTCGGTGCGCCATAGTTCTGCTTGGAATCATCATAAATATCCTGTATTTTTGTTTTTACAGCTTCACAACGTTTTTCTGTATCAGAAGGTACGTGGTGGAGCCATGCAAGATATCCTGAGCGAGAGGCACCTAAAAATTTCAACATTCCGGAGACAGAAACCCGGCGTCCAGCCTTTTTGGCAGCTTCCGTCTTCTCAGACACTTCGAGATAAATGGCTTCCGTCATTTTCCCAGAATGTTGATTGCTTTTTTTAACACGTCAAGTGCATCTTGGGCATCACGTAATTCACGTCTGAGACGGGCAATTTCCTTCTGCTCATCAGATGCATAATTACCAGAACCACGAACAGGAATATCACCTGATTCCCGGAAGTCTTTTAGCCACTTTGTTAATGTACTGTAGCCGATGCCAAGATTTTCTGCACATCCACGTACCCCGAGGTCTTTATGTTCCTGATAGTACTGGACTGCATCAAGCTTAAATTGTTTGTCATGTTGCATTGCCATATGAGATCCTCCTTCAGCATGTTTCTATTGTATCATGCTTATGTGTATTTGGAATTTCTCATTTTGGCTTGTACTATTTATATTCTAGCACCAAATATAGTTTAATTTAATAAAAGGTCTGGCTACCCAGCCAGACTCTCATAAAAGGCCCTCACGAAAGACCCTAAAACCAGACCCTATCGAAGAACCCTAAAAAACTATGCTTTTTTTAATACCAGACCCTATCGACAAACCCTAAAATAGATTGGCAAACCCTAAAGAACTTTGATTATCCGCCTTTACTTGCCAGCTATAATTCTGCCTGCATCAAAGCCAAGCATCATCAATTCTATAGCCTGAGCATCAGTTTTTCTAAATTTAAGATAATAATACAATGTGTCTAAGAAATTCGTGAATGCTTCCTTTTTTTCTTTTGTAAGCGGTATGTTTATATTATCTCTTAATATGAAGCTAGCAATACGAACTAATAAAAATTTCTCATTTATATATAGCCATTTATCATCTTCAAGCTGGGCTTTTAACTGCAGAGGTCGCCTTTTCAAAAGCCAAAACGTTTCGTATGCCTTGATTTTCACCTCATTAATGTGACCTATTTCCTGATAACTCTTTAATCTTTGAATATCAGAATAATAGTCCATAACAGCGTGATTCAGTGCCATTTGGTGAATAAAGACCTTATCCTGCAATTTATTGCTATCAATAAAGGCTTGCATCTCTGCATGAAGCTGCTTTATGCGATTCTTAATTACTTTTTCCGTTTTCTCATCAACAAGACCATTATAGTCAGTATAAATATTCTCAATATTACGCATTCACACATCCTCGTAATTCATCTACCAAAAAATAATTTTTCGACATCAGAAAGTTACAAAACGCATCACATTCCACCTCTTCCATTTCACCAGTATGAATTCTTGCACTGTTCTTCAATTTATGGTTTCTTACCGCACCTGACTTTATCTGTCTCATACTTTCATTGGCAAAATCTTCTGTCTCTTTTGAATAATAATTTTTTTCTGACATCATAAATTTCCTCTCATTCATATAATACATTTTGTATACATGCTGCAGCAGTATTATCATCTAACAAAGGTTCTTTCTCCTCAACAGGACAAGCCTTACTAATTTCGTCTTCTTCATCTACTATTTTTTGAGGCTCATTTCCATACGGTTCTGTCTTCACTCTTTGCAAATGCTCTTCTTCCAAACGCTTTACTTCACAAAAAAAGCTGCTCATCTCATCCGCTAGCCCCGTTAAACGATTCAGCAGACTTGTGTATTGCTGAAATAACATGTCATCCTGATAATATGGATAAACAATGCGGTGATCTATTTCACCCCATCCTTCCTCAAACAATGTCCTCACTTGAATCTCAATATAAACACCATGATATTTAACGATATAATGTACTGATCGATATATCTTTTTATTTTTTATTGCATCAGGCGGAAGCACAGTTTCATATATCTCTCGTGCATCACCATCTCGAATATGAACCTTCGGCATTTCCGCCATATAAGTATGCTCTGTATCCTCGTCAAAATCCTTTAAGCAATCATCCAAATAGTACTGGGGATTATCTTCAATTTTTTCTTCAAGATATGCGTGAAATTTCTTCCAATCAGCTTTAAAAAGTATAAAACAACGAATTCCAATCAAGTCTGTAAGAAATTTTTCATAATTATACTTATCCAGCGTTCTATACTTCTTATAATTCTCTTGTCGCTTTCTGATAATCTTTACAATTAAATGTTCTGCATCCTTCACTCTTGATCGTATAGAATGAATACCATTTTCGGAAATGTTCATCAAGAACTCTTTCTGAAATTCAGCCAGTTTCTGTTCATATGAACTTCTCTTTTCGGAAAAGTCTTTATAAATATATTCAAGCTCTTCCCATTTAATATCAGCTACCTCAAATTCATCGTCAGAAATATTATATTTCTTTAATAGTTCATTTTTCGTAATCAATCGGTAATCCCACCCTCATAGTCAATACTTATATATGCCAAAACATCCCTGCAAAGTTCAATCCTTCACAAGAATGCTGATACAGCATAACATATATCCCCTCGTAGTCTAATCCGCTACAGCATCTATGCTTATTATTCAATTTGCAACTATACAGATATAACTAAAAAAATTCTCTATTGCTTTATTATATCTAAAACATTTTCATTTTTCAACTTTTTTATTACATTTTATAACATTTGGTGGTGGAATTTACTCCCGCACAGTAAAGGTTTACTCTTTCATATAAAAATGGTAAGGTTATCTTTCTTTCTGACAGCAGTAGAAAGAAGGATATCCATGAGTAAATATATTCCAGGAAACCAGAAGCACCTTTCCCTTGAAGACCGTATCTATATCGAAAATGAACTGAACAAGGGAGAAACCTTTAAGAACATTGCCCGCTTTCTTTGCAAGGATCCAACAACCATTTCCAAAGAAGTAAGGGCTCACCGTCTATCCGACTGGTATCACAAAGGTACTTTCTATAATGCCCATAACTTTTGTATTCATCGCTTCCATTGCCGGAAAACCAATGTCTGCAGAAAAATCATTCTATGCGATGTAAAATGTACTTCCTGCCTCACCTGTAATCAAACTTGCAAGGATTTTGTGAATGAACAGTGCAAAAGACTGGATAAGGCGCCCTATGTCTGTAATGGCAACTCCCATCTCGTAAACTTTGGAATGGATATCATTATTTGCCATTGATGGTTCTAAAATAGAATTGCCTAATTCGAAATCGAATTTCGAGTTCTTTGGTGAAATGTTTGGATATCCTGATCCAAGCCGCCGTTTTACTATGGGACTTGGTTCCATTGTTTATGATGTTCTTGATGATTATATTGTCCATGCTTCTTTTCAACGATATCTTGCATCTGAACGTTCCGCTGCTTTAGAGCATTTGCATAATTTAGAAGATTTAAATATCTATCAAAACAGCGTTGTAATCTTTGATCGTGGCTATTATTCTGAAGACATGTTTCGTTACTGTGTCGAGCGTCAGCACCTTTGTCTTATGCGCTTAAAACAGAATTATAACATTGCTAAGAAATGCTCTGGAGACATAATCACGATTCTTCCCTACAACGAAAAAGACGGGACTGAGGATATCAGGATAAGAGTCATCGAAGTTATTCTCAATGATGGAACGAAAGAGTATCTTGCCACCAATCTTTTTGATTCACATATTTCTCAACAGATGTTCCGGGAACTTTACTTCTATCGCTGGCCTGTCGAAACAAAATATAAGGAAATCCTGTGTAATCTTTTCGATTTATCTGCACTTGATATACTATATAAGGAATCTCTCCGATGCAGATCTCAGATTATGCCTGGAAGAACATTCCGACGAAAGAAGAATAAAGCAATAGGCAGAACACATTTTAACAATAAAAAAGTTGCATTCTAATATCAATAGCTGTTAATAGGGCTTTTTCTGTGAAGCTCTATTAAAGTGCGTCTTCTTTTTAAATCTGCCTTCCTCTTTTCTCAATTTCACACCGTTAGTCATTAACCTGAGCAGGCATTTGTCTTAAGTTGACATTAGGTTGACCACATTGGTGCCTGACCCCTTTTACCCCTCGTTCTATTCTCTTTTTCAAAGGCAGTTTTCATCAGTTCCTATGGAGACTTGAGTGCTTTTGATGGAAAAATGTTCGCCTCAAAATATGGAGAATTTAACCTTGAAAGGGCATTATATCGCACAAAGTGCATTTTGTCAGCCTAAACTAGTAATAATATAACCTGATATCCTCTGGTGTCTTTCCCATTATATCGTCCAGTGAAACAAGCTCACTATCTAATATTATTTTTTTTCCCTTCTGGCTCAGCCACCATTCATTCTTTTGATAAATTACTGTGTATAATCGGCTTTTATATATTACAACATCTTCTAACTTAATTTCTCTTTTCTCTTCTGCATAATAATATCCACTACCTTTCTTTCTAAAATACTCAACCCACTCCAATGTCTTTTTGTATTCAGCTTCTATGAAAGATATTATTTTCATCAATAAATATATTGCAAAGAAAATGACCATCCCCATAGACAATTGTTGATTAACCAGAAATAAATATATACTTCCCACAAAAAAGAGACTTGTCAGAATCAAATCACAAAGACTTTCAAATACAATTACTGTGGCTGCTGTTTTACTAGATTCAACATAAAGGTGTGTAATTTTATTATTCTTCAAATAATCTACAATCAAAACCATGGTACATCCGCTTAATATCCAACCAAAAAAGCTGTTTATGAATTGACTGTTTGAATTAATTACAATATTTTCTGATATTCCCTTTATCACAAATAACTTATACTCGCTATTTATAATAGAAAATATCATTAACATACATGCAATTCTTCTAAGCAACTGCAATGGTATTTTTTCTACTATGTACTTATCTAATGCATTTAAGATTTCCATACAATTTTCACCTACTATAGCTATTCTTCCATTTTCAAAACCATATCATAGAATTTTAAGAATGATTTTGTTATATAAAACCCTGTGCTATCCACACCTAATGAATCAAATGAATAATCATCATGGTCTACATCTCCACCATCTGTTTCAAACTCTTCATCAACAAAACCTGTTTGTTTCATTCTTAAAAAAATATAGTATAATTCACTTTTAGTTTTACTATATGTTTCTGCATAATCTTTTGTAAAATAGTCCCATCTATTATAAGATGGTGTTTTTCCCATTCTCTTTGATTTATATTTCTTATCTTTATCTTGCTCTTCACAATATATTTTATAATCCACTAAATATTTAATCTCTCGATATGACATTGTATTTAAAATATCTATGTACTCTTCAAATTCACTATTTTCAATATGTTCACCTGAAAGATACCCATTTCTGATAAGATTACCAAAGAATTTTATCTTATCATTTGTAGCAAGTCTTTTGACTGCTTCAACAACTCTAGCATAATTGATAATAAATTCCACATCATTAACCATTTCTGTTGTAATAGCGGTGCTATTAGTCAATATAACATCTATTAGCTCTTGTTCTTTTTTCTTTTGAAAATCATCAAGGAGTGCATCCGCTGACGAATCAATCAAATCTCCTATGATTGGTATAGCTTTAACGGGAGCCATAAGAACAGAACTCACAACAGGATTTCCTTTGATATCTACTATATCATTGATGTTTTGCAGAGACAATTTTACAGATTCTAATTCTTCATTCATATATTTATCCCTCTCCGATTCTACCAAAATGGAATCATTATATTTTTATAATCTCTACTTCTTGCACCTTTTGATTTATTGCAATGTTCACATGTTAATTGAATATTGCATGGGTCATTTGTTCCACCATCTTCCAATGGTATCATATGGTCAAAGTTTTCTGTTGAAAGATTATATGTTCCGGATAAATCTGTACCACATAATTGACATCTATTTCTATCTCTCATTTTTACTGCTTTTTGTAACCACTGCGGAAATGATTTTCTTTTAATTACACCATCTTTTTTCATATCATTCGGATAATCTGTAATTTTAAATTCCTGAACCACCCTTGCCACTTCTGTATTGAACCTGAATAAGAAATCCTTATTTGAAAATAAAACATAAAATACATGGTCTGCCCACTTGTCATTAATATTCTCACAATAAAATTCATTTACTTTCTTTGCAAATTCTTCCCATTCATCAAAGTATTCATCATTAAAATCAGGATATTCTGGTGGTAACTCTCCCACATCAGCAAATGAATATCCAAATAAATGAAATAATGCCTCATTGTGTTCATTTAGAACATATTCTTCAGGACAATTATCAATTACTTCCTCATAAAGAAGTCCACTTACTAAATTATATCGAATATATCTATGCAAAAGGCTATCTTTATTTGATTTGAATATTGCATCTATATACTCATCTATGTTTTCGACCATAGTATCATACACACTATAAAATCCATCACAATCAACTGCATCTGAAATATATGATGCATCTCTGACTGCTGAATCAGTAAGTGTTGTAAATAACTGTTTTGCCATTAGAGTCCTTTCCAATTGCTTCTCATTATATCAAGCATTTCTTCCCCATTTTCATTTGCCGTTTCGAGTTCCCTATTACTAAGAAAAAGCAGATATAAATCCATAACCCACTGATTGATTCCTAGAACTTGTCTTCTTAAACCCTTCGTAAATACATTAGGGAATAATTCTTCCCAAATAGAATATCTGCCAATAAATTGTGTTGCTGCATACATTTGTTGCCATGTATTATCAGCAGCTTCCCTATATCCATTAGCAAAAACATTTATCTGATATGGAAGTTCCGTCTGCAATATGTAATCTGTTTGGTCAGTATCATATTTATCATTCACTTTATCGCCAAACACATACTTTCTAATAAAGAAATATCCTTTTGCCCTTGCATTACATTCTGTCCATAGCATGAATGGTCTATGTTTCATATCTCGTTGAATTACATCATAGCTATCCAAATTATTTAACTTAGCATACTGAATAAAATCCAGAAGGTGTGTAAGTTCATGTGTAAGTGTTCCTAACCACTGAAAATCTTTTTTCTGCAATGAATCCATAAAATAATTTGAATCAATCACTATTGTGAATTTACCATTTAATTCTGTTGGTGGAATAATTGTCCCCTATTGATATCAATTGCTTCAGGAGTAGTTTTTACATCTCCCTCAAAATAATCTGCTCTTTATTCCATAAATGTATCTGATAATTTATTTGACAGAGTACATTCCACATCAACAATATCTTTACCATAATAATTGTAGTAATCACCTAATACATTACCGACTAATGTACTTAATTGCTCCATTGTGTCTTTATCTAATTCCATAATAATCACCTCTCAGCTATAAAATTACTGTTTATATTTTACAACTTCCTCTCCCTTTTCTCAACAACAATCCTATTAAATCACACTAAGAACATTATCTTTTCAAAAGTGGACTACCTCTTTCTTAAAAAAAGCTTAATGCCCACAATATAACCCCATTCACATATTTGTACCAATAAAATATTTCCTGTTTCTTCAATATATCAAAATAACCATTATATCTATTATTTCCTTTAACTTATCCATTTTAAAACAGAATTATAACATTGCTAAGAAATGCTCTGGAGACATAATCACAGTTCTTCCCGGCAACGAAAAAGACGGGACTGAGGATATCAGGATAAGAGTCATCGAAGTTATTCTCAATGATGGAACGAATGAGTATCTTGCCACCAATCTTTTTGATTCACATATTTCTCAACAGATGTTCCGCGAACTTTACTTCTATCGCTGGCCAGTCGAAACAAAATATAAGGAATTGAAAAGCTGCCTTGCTATTGAAGAATTTTCCGGTGCAAAGACCACTTCAGTGCTTCAAGAATTTTATATTAACGTACTTCTTTCAAACCTGTCATCTCTTATTAAAAATCAAGTTGATGAAGAAA
>ERZ1026852.67-NODE-67-length-69163-cov-30.453160_pt1 | contig 69163 bp, 81 predicted proteins | sample MGYA00380156_ERZ1026852 | MGnify/ENA primary metagenome ERZ1026852 (study PRJEB33269, sample SAMEA4719792) | human gut metagenome | biome: human-associated habitat; feature: organic feature; material: feces | place: Cameroon | collected 2013-10 ...
AGCAGTAATCTGAAAAAGGAAACGCTGGTAGAAAGAATAAGGTATCAGGGATAGCCGCCACCATCTAATGCAAATCCCTTTTTCAGATATTCCTTTATTCTGTCGGAGATTAATTATAAAACATTACTTTACAAGAAGAATAAAAAAGCATATAATTCTTTTATAATATATTTTATAAAAGAGGATAAGAAAACGGAAAATAAAGATAAAAGAAATATAACAAGAAAAAAGATAATTAATTATGTGCTGAACAATCATGTTACATCCAAGGCAGAAATCGCAAAAGAGTTAAACCTGAGTATGCCGACTGTATTAGCAAATGTGAATGACTTGTTAGAAAAAGGGGTGTTGGAAGAAACTGGGGAATATGCTTCAACCGGTGGAAGGAAGGCAAAAAGTATAGGGATTAATAAGTCATACTGTCATGCAATGGGAATTTTGATTACAGCGAATCATATAGAAATGGTATTAGTAAATCTTGGAGATGAGATTATAAAAAAAGATCGCATCCGCTTAAAATTTACGGCAGAATTATCCTATTGTACAGAGGTGGCACAAAAGGTCAAAACTTTTCTTGAAGGCGAATTAGCGAAGGATACGCTGCTTGGGATTGGAGTGGCGATTCCGGGAATTATTGATCAGAAAGAACGGATCGTTTTAAAATCCCATGCTTTAGGTATAGAGAATTATAGTCTGCGCTTTTTAGAACAGGCTCTGGAAATTCCGGTATATTTTGAAAACGATGCTAATGCTGCAATGCTTGCGGAAAAAAAACAAAAGTATCCAAATGCGATATATCTGTCTTTGAATCACACCTTAGGAGGTGCATTCTGCATAGATGGAAAGTTGTTTCGAGGGCAGAACCAGAAAGCAGGGGAGTTCGGTCACATGATACTCGTTCCCGGTGGAAGAAAGTGTTATTGTGGTAAATCAGGATGTGCAGATGCATATTGTGCTGCAAGTGTACTGACACAAGATAACAGGCAGTCACTGGATGCATTTATGGAAAAAATTGAAAGTGGTGATGAAAAAATTTTGCAGACATGGAATGAGTATCTGGATCATCTTGCTGTTTTGATATCAAATCTGCGGATGGCATATGATATGGATATCATACTAGGAGGTGATGTGGGAGGTGTATTGTCAGATTATATGATACCACTGGGAGAAAAAGTGATGGCATATAATGGCTTTGAGCATGATGTTTCATACTTGAAAAATTGTTCGTATAAGAAAGAAGCGTCAGCTGTTGGAGCAGCGAAATACTTTTTTACAAAACATATGGGTGAATTGTAAATTTTTTGATCCTCATATCATATTATAGTAAAAAACGGAAAGAAAACAGTAACTACGGTTTCCTTTCCTTTTTTTTTGCATGTTAATTGTGAAAAATACACAAAAAATAGATTTTGAAATTATGAAATATATAGAAATATGAAAAACATATTGACAAATTGTGTTTACAAGGTAATAATGTAATTACTTTAATAAAACAATTTATAAAACATAAAATAAAACAACATAAAAAAGGAGGAAACAATTATGTTACAGCAGGTAATGACAAATCCGGGAGAAATTATTTTCAGAGAGGTTCCGGTTCCGGAGGTAAAGGAAAATCAGGTTTTGGTAAAGATTATGAATATTGGTATTTGCGGATCAGATATTCATGTTTATCATGGAAAACATCCGTTTACAAAATATCCGGTAACACAAGGACATGAGGTTTCAGGTGAGATTACAGAACTTGGAAAAAATGTCACAGAGTTTCATGTGGGACAGAAGGTGACGATAGAGCCTCAGGTATATTGTGGACATTGCTATCCATGTCGTCATGGAAAGTATAATCTCTGTGAGGAATTAAAAGTAATGGGATTTCAGACAACAGGAACAGCATCTGAGTATTTTGCAGTGGATGCATCTAAAGTAACACCTATTCCAAAAGAAATGTCCTATGAAGAAGGAGCTATGATCGAACCTCTTGCTGTGGCAGTTCATGGTGTAAAACAGATGGGCGATGTGGCTGGCATGAATATTGCAGTCCTTGGAGCAGGACCGATTGGAAATCTCGTGGCACAGACAGCAATTGGAATGGGTGCAGCGAAAGTAATGATCACAGATATTAGTGATCTTAGACTGGCAAAGGCAAAAGAATGTGGAATTGATGTGTGTGTGAATACCAAAAATAAAGACTTCGGTGAGGCAATGATCGAAGCATTTGGACCGGATAAGGCAGATGTGATCTACGACTGTGCCGGAAACAATATCACAATGGGACAGGCAATTAAATATGCAAGAAAAGGAAGCACGATCGTACTGGTGGCTGTTTTTGCAGGAATGGCAGAAGTAGATCTTGCAGTGGCAAATGATCACGAACTTGACATTAAAAGCACGATGATGTACCGCCATGATGATTACATAGATGGAATCAGACTGGTAAATGAGGGAAAAGTTCATTTGAAACCGCTCATCTCAAAGACATTTGCTTTTAAAGATTATCTGAAGGCATACCAGTATATTGATGATAACCGCGAGACAACGATGAAAGTAATTATCAACGTCAGTGAAAAGTAAGGAGTTCGTATGGAAAATAAATATGGAATTGTCGGAGTAGCCCATGTCGGGCTCCCGACAAACGATTTACAGAAAACAGTTGAGTTTTATAAGAGTCTTGGATTCGAAGTAATTATGCAGACATATAATGAAAAAGCAGGGGAAAAAGTGGCATTTTTACAGATAAAAAATTACTGTATAGAAACTTTTGAAAATGGGCAGGCGGCAATGTCAGACGGTGCATACCAACATGTAGCGCTTGATGTGGAAGACATTGAAAGTATGTATCAGAAAATCTGCAATGAAAAATACACAGTTATTACAGACGGAATCGAAGAACTGCCATTTTGGGAAAATGGTGTGAAGTTTTTTATGATTAAGGGGCCAAATGAGGAAAGAATAGAGTTTTGTCAGAAACTCTGATAAAAATAGGAGGGACATATGAGTAGCGAAAACAAAAATGGAAAAGTACCGCTGATCAGTAAGATTGCATATGGGTTTGGTGATGTTGGATGTAATTTCAGCTGGATGTTCGTCAGTAATTTTCTGATGATATTTTATACAGACGTGTTCGGAATCAGTATGGCGGCTGTGTCAGCGCTTATGCTTTTTTCAAGATTCTGGGATGCAATCAATGATCCAATTGTCGGGGGACTTACGGATAAAACAAAATCGAAATGGGGACGGTACCGTCCATGGCTGTTAGTAGCGGCACCAATTACAGCAATCCTTCTTGTTATGACATTCTGGGCAAGACCAGACTGGCCACAGAATGGAAAAATCATTTATATGGTAATTACATATTGTCTGCTGGTTTTGGGGTATACCTGTGTGAATATTCCATATGGAACCTTGTGTGGTGCTATGACACAGGATATTGATGAACGTGCAAAAATAAATACATCCCGTTCGGTTGCAGCTATGATTGCAATTGGTGTGTTAAATATTATCACAGTTCCACTGCTCAGCAAATTCGGCAGTCACAGTGCAAAGACAGGATATCTGACGGTTGCGGTCATATATGGATGTATTTTTACAGCCTGTCATTTCTTCTGCTTTGCGAAGACGAAAGAGGCAGTGATCACTCCGGAAAAAGAAAAAATTTCTGTAAAGGTTCAGTTGAAAGCAGTCATGCAGAACAGACCATATCTTCTTGCATTGGCAGGACAGATATTATTTGGATTTACATTATATGGTAGAAACGCAGATGTTCTGTATTATTTTACATATGTGGAAGGAAATGCCTCTTACTACACAACTTATTCGATGTGCATCATTATTCCTGCTATCATAGGGGCAGCCTGTTTTCAACCATTATTCTGCAAGTTGAATAACAAAGGAAGAACAGCATCTCTCTTTGCTTTATTTACAGGAATTTCCATGTTGTCTATGTTTTTCTTCAATGCCAAAGAATCACCGGCTATTTTTTATGCATTATCCGGTCTCACACAGTTTTTTTTCTCTGGATTTAATACCGCAATCTATGCAATTATTCCAGACTGTGTGGAATATGGGGAGTGGAAAACCGGACTTAGAAATGACGGTTTTCAGTATGCATTTATTTCACTTGGAAATAAAATCGGAATGGCAGTTGGAACAGCACTTTTAGCAGGATTACTTGGAAAATATGGTTATATTGCAAATCAGACACAAAATGCAACTGTACTTTCAATTATGAAACATGCATTTACGACGATTCCAGGTACACTTTGGATTGTGACTGCGGTTGTATTATTTTTCTACCGGTTAAATAAAAAACGTTATAACGAAATTGTGGAGGAATTGAAAAATGGAAGAAAAAGTTGATATTGTGGCATTGGGGGAATTACTGATTGATTTTACGGAAGCGGGACACAGTCAGGGTGGGAGAAAACTGTTTGAACAGAATCCCGGCGGTGCTCCGGCAAATCTTCTGACAGTTGCAAGTCATTTTGGGTATAGCACCTCTTTTATTGGAAAAGTTGGAAACGATATGCATGGTAAATTTTTAAAGAGGACACTGCAAACGGAAGGAATCAATACAGATGCTATCGTCGAAGATCCAGATTATTTTACAACACTGGCATTTGTGGAAATCGGTGAAAATGGAGAAAGAAATTTTTCTTTTGCAAGAAAACCGGGTGCAGATACACAGTTAATAAAAGAAGAACTGGATCAGACATTAATTTCCGGATGCAGAATTTTTCATTTTGGATCATTATCGCTGACAGACGAGCCGGCAGAAAGCGCAACGATCGAAGCAGTAAAAATGGCAAAAGCAGCGGGTGTACTCATTTCATATGATCCAAATTACCGCCCGTCTCTTTGGAAGAGCAAAGAGTATGCAGTGAAAAAAATGAAGTCTGTTGTAGAACTGGTAGATGTCATGAAAGTATCGGATGAAGAGAGTATTCTACTGACAGGGGCTAAAAGTTATGAGCAGGCTGCAGAAGAAATTCTTGCTATGGGACCAAAGCTGGTTGCCATTACATTGGGAGAACATGGCGTTCTTATGGCAACAAAAAGCAGAAAAGAAATCATAAAAGCGTTTAAGACCAATGCAGTCGATACAACCGGAGCGGGGGATTCTTTCTGGGGAGGCGTATTATGCAGTATTCTTTCTATAAATAAGCCCGTAGAAAAGATGGAATGGGAAGAAATCAGAAAGTGTGCTGTTTTGGGAAATGCAGTTGCAGGATTGTGTGTGCAAAAGCGAGGTGGAATACCTGCGATTCCGACGAAAGAGGCAGTGTTTGAATTTATGCAGAAATAATGAGTGCATGTTGCAATACTGGTTTCTACAGCAGTTTGTGATGTGCTGTCATACCTTGTGAAGTAGTATCTGGAAAATTGATGATTCCGGCTTGACTTAATTTAACATCTCAAATATAATAATTGCATACATCAGAAAACGTTCACTCTTCACCGGATGAGTGGTTAAAGCGTCTGGGAGCAAATCGTAGGTGCAGTAATTTACACTGTAAGATTTGTTTCCGGGCGCTTATTTATTTTGGAGGATAGATGCAATATGAATAAGAAAAAAGAATTATTGGTACAGATTATGTGGGAGCTTGCGGGAAGCATCTTTTATGCAATAGGTATATATAACTTCGCCCTGCAGGCAGAGTTCCCTATGACAGGTTTTTCGGGTATTTCGATTATTTTATACCGGCTGTTTAATATTTCCATTGGTTTATCAACGGTCCTGCTTAATATTCCGGTTGCGATACTATGCTGCAAATTATTGGGCAGGAAATTTTTTGTCAGCTCAATACGATGCATGCTTTTGTCTTCTTTTATTGTTGACTATGTTGCGCCGTTGTTTCCGGTGTATCAGGGCGACAGACTGCTTGCGGCATTGTGCACAGGTGTATTTTGCGGAATAGGCTATGCCATGATTTATACAAGAAATTCTTCAACAGGAGGAGCTGATTTTATCATCATGGCTGTAAAAGCATTGCGGCCTCATTTATCGATGGGAAACATCTCCTTTCTTACTGATGTCGGAATTATTCTGGTTGGAGGACTTTTGTTTCGGGATATTGACGGAATGATTTACGGCATGATAGTGAATATACTGTCTGCGGTTGTTATTGATAAAATGATATATGGCATGAATTCAGGCAAAGTAGCCTTTATCGTCACAAAAAATGGAAAGAAAATATGCGATGTAATTGATGAATGCAGTCAGCGCGGAAGCACTATTCTTAAGGCGCAGGGAGGATATAAGCAGGACGATATTCAGGTGGTAATGTGTGCATGTAACAGTAAGGAAATGTACCAGGTGCGTAAATCTGTAAAAGATGCAGACCCGGACTCTTTTATTGTGGTTGTTGAGTCTCATGAGGTGCACGGAGAGGGCTTTAAAATGACAAATATTGGAGAAGCGGAGAACTGAAACATACCTGAAACAAATATAGTGTGAAGATTGTATATTAGCTTGAAAAAAGCTATACTAATATAATGATGTAGCGGTTTTATGGCTGAAATTATATATTTGGGAGGTAATTACATGTTAGAAAACTGGATTAAACCACAAATTCCGGAGGAGGAAGAGCTGGATGAGCGCCTGCATGCAGCGCGCTCTAAGCTGTCTGTGCTTCAGATGCAGATTAAGGAGCATGGACTGCCTGTACTTGTGCTGTTTGAGGGCTGGGGTACTGCAGGAAAGGGCAGTGTGCTCGGTAAGGTAATCAAGAATATTGATCCGCGATTTTTCAAGGTCGCAACCATGGACGAGCCGACAGAGGAGGAAAGACGCAAGCCTTTTTTATATCGGTATTTTGTAAAGATTCCGGCAAACGGGAAGCTTGAGTTTCTTGATTCGGGCTGGATGGATGAGGTAGTAAAGGATGTACTGCACGACAAGATAGGAGAGAAGGAGTACAAGAAGAAAATTGAAAGCGTGAAGCGCTTCGAGCGACAGCTGACTGACAATGGTTATCTTGTTATGAAGTTTTTCTTCCAAATCAGCCGTAAGGAACAAAAAAAGCGTATCGAGGTATTAAAGCAGGATAAGGATACCAGATGGCGTGTCAGTGGAGATGAAGACTGGCAGAATAAGCATTATGACAAGTGTATGCATGTGTTTGACAGATATCTGAATGATACAAATTCGCCTGCAGATCCTTGGTATATAGTTGATGCAAAGAATAGAAAATGGGCTGAGCTTCAGGTGCTGGAGACGCTGGTTAGTGGAATAGAGACAGCACTTAAAAACAGTAATCTTGCTGTGCCGCTGTTACAGAATGTGTTTGCGCTTGAGAAGATTCCAAAGCTTTCTGAGATATCACTTGATAAGGAAATATCTGAGGAGGAATACAAAAAGGAGCTCAAAAATCTTCAGTCTAAGCTTAGCGAGCTGCATAACAAGCTATACAGGAGAAAGATTCCTGTTATCATAGCATATGAGGGCTGGGATGCAGCAGGAAAGGGTGGAAATATAAAGAGAATCACAGAGGCACTGGATCCGAGAGGCTTTGAGGTGCATCCGATTGCAAGCCCGCTGCCCAACGAGAAGGCCAGACACTATCTGTGGAGATTTTGGAACCGTCTTCCTAAGACAGGGCATATAGCTATTTTTGACCGTACATGGTATGGCAGGGTGATGGTAGAAAGACTCGAGGGCTTTTGCAGCGAGAATGAATGGCAGCGTGCCTATAACGAGATTAATGAATTTGAAAAGGAGCTGTCAGACTGGGGAGCTGTCATCATAAAGTTCTGGGTGCAGATTGATAAGGATACACAGCTGGCAAGATTTGAGGAACGCCAGAATACTCCGGAAAAGCAATGGAAGATTACCGACGAGGACTGGAGAAACAGGGAAAAGTGGGATCTGTATGAGGGTGCTGTGAATGAGATGCTAAAGAAAACCAATACCACTTATGCGCCGTGGCATGTGCTTGAGTCAAACGACAAGAAATATGCGAGAATCAAGGCACTTAGGATTGTGATTGATGCGATTGAAGCTGCTTTGGATGATAAATCACATAAAAAGTAAAAACAGATGTATATAAACAAAAGATATGTAAATATGTAAAAAGGAGCCGGATTAAATCCGACTCCTTTAAAGTGTTGGTAAATTAATTTGGGTACAAAAAATGCGCCTCCAGGGGCTCGAACCCTGCACACCCTGATTAAGAGTCAGGTGCTCTACCAAATGAGCTAGAGGCGCAAACATCTGTGTGAATATCTGTGTCACACGGACAAATGATATTATACACAGGGTTTTACAAAAATGCAAGTACTTTTTTAAAAAAATTTTAAAAATTATAAAAATGACTTTAAAACATTAAGAACTCCGTTTTCCCAGTAAGGCGCACAGGTGTGTTTTGCGGCTGCGATAACCTCCTGGCGGGCGTTTGATACGGCATAGCTTATTCCTGCATTTTGAAGCATCTCAATATCATTCAGATTGTCACCGAAGCAGCATACCTCGTCAGGAAACAGGTCAAATTTGTCTATGAGATATGAGAGAGCAGTCCATTTGCTTACACCCTTTGCGTTGCAGTCTACCCATTCCTTTCCGGCGGCTGCCAGGTGTGCTTTTTTATTCCATGCCGGAATGAAAACCGGTGTACACAGCTCTTCACATTTGTCGGGATGAAAGACAGTGAATTTGATGATATCATTTCTGTCAAGCCTTGTGATGTCATCAACCTCGCGCATTTCAAAGCCGTATGAATCACGGAGCAGGTGAAAAACAGGGCTGCCACCATCCTCTGCAAAGCAGAAGTCCGGTGTGGCGGCAAAGTAATCGCATGCCGGCAGCTCATCGCGCACCATCCGGCACATGTTCTTCCATATATCCTCGTCCATGGGATAGGTTTTTAGGATTTCCTTTGGAGTGCGAACGACAGTTCCTCCGTCTGTTATATACAAAAGCTTGTGCTTTATCGGAGCAAACAGCTTCAGCTCGCTTGAAAACTGTCTGCCGGAGCAGACTACAAATATTATTCCTTTATCTATGAGTCTGTCGATGACAGACATGTACTCAGGATCTATGAGCAGAGTGCCGTCCTTTACAAGTGTTCCGTCTATATCTGTTGCTATTAGTTTTATCATTATTTATCTCCCAGAGCGTATATCTTTTGAATATTCAACAATATTATTATAAGAAATTATAATCTCATATGCAAGATACTTATTTTGTATTACTGTTTGTAAAAGAAAAACAGACCAAAAAAACAGAACATATTGAAAGTTTCCGGTTCATATTGTATCATAGTAATACTGGCTTCATCTTCAATGCGTTGAAGCAATGAAAACTAAGGGGACGATATTTACTATGATAGTAGCACTTATTGAGAAAATTTATTCTTTTTTGTGGGGAGATCTGATACACATTCCACTGCCCGGTGGTGGGAGCGTGGGAATCTCTCTTCTCATAATTCTTTTGATTCCGACAGGAATTTATTTTACTGTAAGGACAAGGCTTTTACCAATCAGAATGTTTCCGGACATGATAAAGGCACTGACCGGTAAAAAGGAAAACAAGGACAGCCTGTCCACGTTCCAGACGCTCATTGTCTCTACGGCGACGAGAGTAGGCATGGGTAATCTGGTTGGTGTTGTGGCTGCCATATCCGTGGGAGGCGCAGGTGCGGTTTTCTGGATGTGGATAACAGCCATTATCGGTTCATCTACGGCTTTTGTGGAGGCTACACTGGCACAGCTTCACAAGGAGCCGGATCCTTTGTACTCAGGCTACCGTGGAGGTCCGGCATATTACATACACCACTACTGTGAGGACAAATCAGGCAAAAAGAAAAAACATGTAGCTATAGCTGTTTTGTTTGCCATATCGGGACTGATCTGCTGGTGCGGTATCAGCCAGGTTATAAGCAATTCTGTCACCTCATCCTTTGAAAATGCATTTGGCATACCACCTATTTATACTACAATAATTCTGGTGGCAGTGGCTGCTGTAATAGTGCTCAGAAAAAATGCTACGGTAAAGGTACTCGACATAGTTGTTCCTATCATGGCGGTGTGCTATTTTGCCATAACCATTTTTATTATCATAAAAAATATAGGCATGATGCCATCAGTTTTTTCAAGGATATTTGAGGAAGCCTTCGGTATCAGGCAGGTGGCTGCGGGAGGCTTTGGAGCAGTGCTCATGAATGGTGTAAAGAGAGGACTTTTTTCAAATGAGGCAGGCTCAGGCTCAGCTCCATGTGCTGCAGCGGCGGCAGAGTGCGATACTCCTGTAAAGGCAGGATTGACGCAGGCGCTCGGTGTATTCATAGATACGATAGTGATCTGCAGCTGTACGGCAATGATCATGCTCACAGTACCGGAGAATATAGTATCAGGCAAAGAGGGCATGGATTTATTACAGTCGGCTATGAGGTATCATCTCGGGGATTTTGGAGTTATTTTTATAGCAGTCACATTGTTTTTATTCAGCTTTTCCACCTTCCTTGGTATACTTTTTTACGCAAGGAGCAATGTCGCGTACCTGTTTGGTGACAACTGGATTTCGCAGACACTGTACAAGGTGCTGGCTCTTGTTATGCTGTTTATAGGCGGTATCGCGGCATACACATTTGTCTGGGATCTGGGAGATGTGGGAATCGGTCTTATGACTATATTCAATACAGGTATTCTCTATCTGATGGGCGGACAGGCAATAAAGGAGCTGCGGGGCTTCGAGGAGCGCAAAGCACAAAGCAATAGTCGATGCTCACAGCAGGGTGAGAACGTAACGCAATAGCAATAGGAGAGATATAAATATGAATAGAGAATCCTTTAAATCACGTCTGGGATTTATACTGGTAAGTGCAGGATGCGCTATAGGCATAGGCAATGTCTGGCGTTTTCCATATGTGACAGGTCAAAACGGTGGAGGTATTTTTGTGCTGTTTTACCTTATATTTCTGGTATGCATGGGGCTTCCGGTGCTTACCATGGAGCTTGCTGTAGGCCGTGCCAGCAGAAAAAGTGCTGTGATGAGCTACAAGGCTCTTGAGAGGGAGGGCAGTAAATGGCACATTCACGGATGGATAGCCATGCTTGGCTGCTACATGCTCATGATGTATTACACAACAGTCTCAGGCTGGATGGTTGCGTATTTCTTTAAATTTTTAAAGGGAGATTTTACATCAGGCATGAATGCAGATGATACGGCGGCTGCATTTGGAAACCTGCTTGCGGATCCAAAGCAGATGGCTTTCTGGATGATAGTTACGGTAGTGCTTGGATTTTGGGTATGCAGCCGTGGTCTGCAGAATGGACTTGAGAAAATCAGTAAATTTATGATGAGTGCTCTGCTTTTGCTTATTATAGTGCTCGCGGTGCACAGCATTACGCTTTCAGGTGCGTTAGAGGGAGTGAAATTCTATCTTGTTCCAAATCTGGATGCGGTTTCTGAAATTGGAATAAAGAATGTCATAACAGCAGCCATGAATCAGGCATTTTTTACGCTTAGCCTGGGCGTAGCTGCGATGGAGATATTCGGCAGCTATATGGAAAAGGACCACACTCTGGCAGGAGAAGGGGCAAAAATCTGTGCTCTCGATACATTTGTGGCTATCATGTCAGGGCTTATCATTTTCCCGGCATGCTTCAGCTACGGAGTGGAGGTAGGCGCAGGTCCGAGCCTTATCTTTATCACTTTGCCAAATGTATTTGTAAATATGCAGGGAGGCCGCATATGGGGATGTCTTTTCTTCATGTTTATGACCTTTGCCAGCTTTTCAACCGTCATCGCGGTATTTGAGAATATTATGTCATTTGCCATTGATATGTTTGGCTGGTCCAGAAAAAAGGCTGCACTCGTAAACGCAGTGATAATACTCATTGCAAGTATGCCGTGTGTGCTTGGATACAACGTGTGGAGCAGTTTGCACCTCATAGGAGGCAGGGATGTGCTTGACAGCGAGGATTTTATAGTAAGTAACCTGCTTCTTCCGATTGGCTCACTTGTCTATCTGCTTTTTTGTGTGACAAAGTGGGGCTGGGGCTTTGATAAATATATAGATGAGGCAAATACCGGAGCGGGACTTAAGATTTCGAGGAAGCTTAAGCCGTATTTTCAGTTCATACTGCCGCTTTTGATTTTGTTTATTTTTATACAGGGATTGATATAGTTACATATTTTTAATCAGACAGGAGAGTGTAAAACATGTTAGATCAGAATACTTTTATAGAGACAGTACAGAGCGTTGCCGAGATTATCCGTACATCAGCGGAGCCTATTGGCAGAGATGAAATCATGTCTTATTTTAAGGATATGGAGCTCAATAAGGCGCAGGAGGATATGGTTTTTGAATTTCTCATCACACCGCATGAACAGGAGGAGAGTGCAGGTGATTACGAGGATAAATCACATGAGGACGAATTACATGAGGATGAATTACATGAGGATGAAGCGTCTGAAAATGCTGCATTGAACAATGTTATTTACTCAGAAGGTGATTCGATGGATGCCATAGCCGGTGGGAAGAATGATAAAGAAAAGCAGGATAATGAAGCTGAGCCCGATATAGACGAGGACAGTCTCATCCCGGATTCACCTATGTTTAGGATGTATCTTGAGGAGCTTGAGGAGATACCTGATTACACGAAGGCAGAGCAGGACGATATGTACAAAAAGCTGCTCGCAGGCGATGAGAGTGTGATACACACTATATCAAATTTCTGGCTCAAAAGTGTGCTTGCCATGGCAAAGAAGCTGGCTGTTACCTCAGAGGGCTTTGAGGACGTAGTGCAGGAGGGAAATATGGGGCTTTTCATGTGTCTTACCGAGCTCTGCGGCTGTGGGGATGAGATAGATGTGGAAAAAGAGCTTTTGGATGCCATAGAGGAGTCTATGAAAGCGTGTATCAGGGAGCAGACAGGTGAGGATGAGAGCGAGAATACTGTGGTAGGAAAGGTTTCATTAGTAAACCGTGCAGTGGAGAAATTAAAATCCGATAAGGGGTTTGAGCCGAGCCTTAGTGAGCTTTCAGGCTACACAGGCGTTGATGAGGAAGAGCTTGAAAATCTTCTTGAGCTTATCAAAAAGGCTGATGTGGAGAAAAATAAACAGGACAGTAAATAATCTGTGTCATTTGTAGATTTGTGTCATATATTAAACCATACCTGAATATATGAAAGGATGGAAAATATATGGCACGATTTACTAATCAGGCACAGCTTCGTTATGGCAACAATGTGGCCAATTCAAATATAGCAGTCGGAGAAATACTTGAGGTGCTTTCTGCTACGAAAACAGCAGTCAAAAACACCTATAATCAAAACGATACAATAACCTATGTGGTGAGCATCGTAAACTCCGGAAATACCGCGATAAACGGTCTGACACTTTCTGACAATCTAGGCGCTTATACCTTTAACACCAACACTCTTGTACCATTAACCTATGTTAATAACACCGCAAAATACTATACAAACGGCACACTCCAGGCAGCGCCTGCAGTAACCCAGGGACCGCCTCTTAGCATCACAGGCATAAGTGTCCCGGCAGGGGGCAATGCAACTGTCATCTATGAGGCAGCATTAAATGAGTATGCTCCTCTTGGCACAGAGGCATCTGTCACAAACACCGCTACAGTAAGCGGCACAGGAATCACTCCGGTTACAGCAGCAGAGACAGTAAATGCCGAGGCTGCACCAAATCTTGCGATTACAAAGTCTGTAAGTCCGGTACCGGTAACGGAAAACGGTACACTGACCTATACCTTTAGGATTCAAAACTACGGAAGTGTTGCGGCAACAAACACTACAGGCGTGGTTATAACAGACACATTTGCTCCGGTTTTGAACAATCTGACAGCGGCATTAAACGGCACAGCCTGGACTGCAGCTACGGATTACACTTACAATGAGGCGACGGGCACATTTTCGAGCACGGCAGGTGCAATCACTGTTCCGGCGGCAACCTACACACAGGATAGCACAACAGGAGCGTGGGTTGTCACACCGGGCGAGAGCACACTTGTCATCACAGGAACAGTGTAGCAGAGGTGATTAATAAGGTTTAAGAATTGTTTAATTTAGTGGGATAGAAGTTGAAAAATATATGCAAACTATGTAAAATAAATATAGCTGTTTATGAATGAGATGATGCAGATAATCATCAGCAGTTTAAATTGATTAACCGGGGGATAAGACAAATGAATAATGCACAGTTAGTGATAGACGAAGTAAAAAAGGCAGTAAAGGGCAAGGATGATTGTATCATCAAGGCATTTGCTGCCTTTTTGGCAGGTGGACATATACTGCTAGAGGATGTGCCGGGAGTGGGCAAGACTACGCTTGCAGTAGCCTTTTCAAGGGCGATGGCGCTTGTGAATCACAGGGTACAGTTTACTCCTGATGTACTGCCTGCGGATATTCTTGGCTTTTCGATGTATCAGAAGCAGACCGGATCATTTGTGTACCGTGAGGGCGCTGTGATGTGCAATCTGTTTCTGGCAGACGAGATTAACAGGACAAGTCCCAAAACGCAGTCAGCGCTTTTGGAGGTTATGGAGGAGGGAAATGTCACTGTGGATGGCGAGAGCAGACAAGTCCCAAAGCCGTTTATAGTAATGGCCACGCAAAATCCAAAGGGAAGCGCCGGTACACAGCTGTTGCCGGAGTCGCAGCTTGACAGGTTTATGATATGCATGAGCATGGGATATCCATCGCATGAGGCTGAGGTGGATATCGCAAAGGGCAAAAGTGTGAAGGCAGATGAGTATACGATAAAGCCTGTTATGAATGCACAGGGGCTTGTTGAGATGCAGGGAGAGGTCGAGCAGGTATTTATCCATGACAGTATTTACTCGTACATTGTGGATCTGGTTGATGCGACAAGGACGAGTCCGTACATTGAGCTTGGAGTGAGCCCGAGAGGTACGATTGCGTGTGTGAGGATGGCAAAGGCATATGCGTATCTAAATGGGCGAAGCTATGTCATACCGTCTGATGTGGTTTCTGTGTTTGCGGATGTGACAAAGCACAGAATTGTGCTAAATACCAAGGCGAGAGTGTCACACGTATCAGAGCTTTCAGTGATAGAAGAGATACTAAAGGCTGTTAAGCAGCCGACAACTTATGTGAAAAAGGCAGGTAATCGTGATTAGTTTTTTGATAGGAATAATTACTGCAGCAGTAGTTTTTTATATGTCGATGATATACGGCAATGCCGCGCTGGCGCTTTTGGGCAGCTTTATGTGTGTGTTTATGGCGCTGACATTTATAGCATTGCTTGTAAAGGCCCGCAGGGCAGTGGCAGCTATAAATATTCCGATAGCTATCGCCACACAGGGTGATAGCATCAGGGTAAGCCTTTCCTGCCGGCTGAAAGCGGCTGGCTTTGATGGTGTTAAATACCGTGTAAGGGTGAAAAATAATTTATCCGGAGAAAAAAGTACAAAATGGCTGTCTGGAGGCAATGATTTTTTGTACAGCACGAACCTATGCGGCAATTATGAATTTGAGCTTGCAAGGATAAAGCTATATGATTTTTCGAGGCTTTTTTATGTCACGAAAAGAGTTAAAAAATACGCAAATGCTGAGGTGATTCCGCAGATTGATGAGGTTCCTGTGAGGATAACGGACAGAGTGAGAAATTTCTTTGGGGATTCGGATATCTATGATGATATAAGACCCGGGTATGATCCGTCGGAGCTGTTTGATGTCAGGGAGTTTCAAAACGGTGACAGGCTGCAGAGTGTGCACTGGAAGCTTTCTGCAAGGACAGATGAGCTGATGGTAAAGGAAAACAGCCTGCCAAAGGCATGTGCCGTGGCCGTAGTCGCAGACTTCAGGGAGATAAAGAAGGGCAGACAGGCGGATGCTTTTATGAAGCTTCTTGTCTCGCTTTCCTTTTCACTTATGGATCAAAAATGCCCTCATTATGTGGCATGGTACGATACCTTAATAAACGATATTGTGAGAGCCCGAGTGGATGACGAGGAGGGCTTTTATATATTCTTGAACAGTTTTCTTAAAATAAAGCCGGATACAAAGACAGATGCGCGTTTTTTGTATGAGGAAAAGTACAGGGCAGAAAGGCTTGTGTGTCTGCTTACTGTGGACGGAAGACTTCAGATAAAAAAGGGAGAGGAGATAGTTGGCAGAGCAGATGAAAAAAACGAGATTGTCATTTAGGAAAAGCTGCTGGCAGAGGTCTGATACAAATGAGATAAAGCCTGATTACAATAATGCGTTTACAGTGCTAAGTGTCCTGCTTACGGAGCTTGCCAATGCTGCTGCGGCAGTATTTCTTACGGTATGTGCGGTGTCTGTTGTGAATACGACTATTTCCCATGTGAGGTGCCCGTATTATGTGTATGTATGGCTGTTTATTTTTTCGGTGATAAGCGGCTTTATAAATAGACTTGCATCGCTTGATGCAAGAAGGTGGGTGCGCCATGCGATAAATACAGGTCTGCTGCTTGTATTTTTGCTTGGAGTGTTTATTGCAAACTGGCAGGCTGCGGCGCATATAAAAGCCGGCTTTTTATATGTAAAGGGCAGGTATCTTGAGATAATAAATGTGTACTATGGCACTTCGTTTGCATGCCCAAAGGGCGATAAAGCCTTTGGAGGGACATTTGTGGGCTTTGTAGCGTTTATAGCTATGCTTTTTCTGGTGACACTGGCGGCTCAAATTAAAAGAAGACGCATGCTCACATTATTTCCAACGCTTATGCTTGCGGTGCAGCTGTGCATAGGAAAAAGCCCTAGTGTCAGTGAGGTTGTTATGCTCACACTTTGTACACTCTGGTGCATTATCGCAGATGGCAGTGCACGCACAGGGGGAGGATATGAGGCAGATGGCAGTGCACAGGGCAATGCGGCTTTAAGGATAGTGCCGGAGTTTTTATATATGGCAGCAGTGTCTGCAATACTTTTTATATGTGTATTTGCGTTTGAACCGCTTGCTGATACACTTGCCGATAAAAAGCCACAGATGCTTGCCTTTCAAAAGGACTTGGAGGGCAGCGTAAAGTCGTTCTTCAGCTCGGGAATTGATTTGCAGGATGGCACAGTTAGCAACCACTATCCAAGCTACAGTGGAAAAACAGTGATGACGGTAGAAGCAAAGGCAGGAGCGTCCTCTAATATTTACCTGAGAAGCTTCTACGGTGATACCTATGAGAATGGCAAGTGGATTAAAAAGTCTGATTTTTCAGGGATGGAAAAAGAGTATCACGATGCTTCAAGGATGACAGCGTGGCAGAATGCAATCGGATTAGCCACGCTGCTTGATGGCTATTATGATGATGAAACCAATCCGGCCACCGAAAAGTATACAATCACGATGGAGAAGCTTTCCACCAAATACACCTATTTGCCGTACTGTATCGATCCATACAGTATAGATGCCAAGGGTGATATAGATTTTGACGAAGACTTCTTTATCACAAAGAATAAAGGAACAAAGAAAATAGAGGTATCGGCGTGTCCCGGCTTTTTCGATGGTAGTCTGGAAATGTCCAGCCTTGAGCCTGAGCAGCCTCTTGAGGTCAACAATGATTTCTATGCGGCATACAATAATTATGTAATGGAAAACTATACTGCAAAGCAGGGCGGAGATGGGATTGTTTCGGAAGATGCAAAGTGGCTTCTTAGGACAGGACAGCTTACAAGCAATATGATGTACACAGGCTATATAAGAGAAAATGATGCCAACAGGATTGCGGCAGCACAGCTGGTGCAGCAGTTTCTGACATCGAAGGCTTTTAAGTACAGCAAAAATCCTCCTTCCACAGGCGGTAAGGATGTGGTTGAGAACTTCCTCTCAAATAGCAGAGAAGGCTTTTGCGTGCATTTTGCATCGGCGGGCACGATGATACTCAGACAGATGGGTGTTCCATGCCGCTATGTAAGCGGATACTGTGCAAAGGGGGACAGCTTTAAATCCGGTGAAAATGATGGGGATATATGCGAGGTGAAGGATTCGCAGTCACATGCCTGGGTTGAAATATATCTGGATGATTTCGGATGGATTCCTGTGGAGATGACACCGGGATATTATGAGAACGTGACAGGTGTGAATCAGTTTGACTATATTGGTGTCAACGGAAAGAAAACAAACAACGGTGCTGCTTATCATGATAATGATACTGAGCAAATGAATGATACTGCGGCAGATGAAGATAAACCGGATGAAGCTGCAGTAAATGAAGCTGCAAAAAATACAGATGCAGAAAATGCTGACACGGCAAAAGATGATACATCAAGTGATGGCAGTGAGAATGCTTATGGTTCACAGTCAGGTGCTGATAAACGCACAGACAATCAGAACTCAAAAACAGGACTTCATATACCTCCGGCGATTTTAAAAACCGTACTCTGTGTGATTTTTCTGACTGCACTTACAGCCACCATAGTTTACATCAAAAAGCGAAGAAATATTTTGTGGGAAGCAAGACTTGCCCAAAGAGTGAAAAAGGGCCGCTACAGCAGGGCTGCCATCATGATAAACAACCGCATCTATAGGGCGCTTGGGCATCCTTCAAAGAATAGGACAGATGAGCTTTATCTGGCTAACCTGAAGGAAAAATACTGCGGACCGGATTATTGCGGAATCCACTGGGACGAGTACATGCGCATCATACAAAAGGCGGTGTATTCATCAGAGGGCATCACAGGGGATGAATGCTTTATGGTGATGGAGACGTGGAGACATCTGGAGAAAAAAGACATTAGACATAATTCACAAAAAAACATGTATAAAAACAGCATGATTAACAAAAAATAAATTCGTGATGAAAATTGTGTTGAAATGATAAAGCTTCTGTGATATAAACTTAAACAGACGTGTTACTTTTAGGGAGGCATTTGTCGTACATAACTTTTAACAGGGTTAGTGTATGATAGGTGCCTCCTTTTTTGTCGCTGGAGCAATAAAAGAATTACAGGTGCAAATCAATACATACCCCACATTTATAGGAGGAAAAGCTCATGAAAGACAAAATTTTTGGTGTCCTGCAGAGAGTAGGACGAAGCTTCATGCTTCCAATCGCAATCCTTCCGGTAGCAGGCTTGCTTTTAGGACTCGGAAGCTCATTCACCAACACCACAACAATTGAGACCTATGGTTTACAGTGGCTGCTCGGAGATAAAACTATACTCCATGCACTTCTTGTAATCATGAATGCGGTCGGAAGTGCCATATTTGATAATCTTCCACTCATTTTTGCGGTCGGAGTAGCAATCGGAATGGCAAAGAAGGAAAAGGAAGTGTCAGCACTTTCGGCAGTCATAGCATACTTTGTTATGAATGTGTCAATCAATGCGATGCTTAAGATTTCCGGAAAAATCCTAGCAGACGGAAGCATTGCAAAGGATGTGCTCGATGGAACCATCACATCAGTATGCGGTATCCAGTCACTGCAGATGGGCGTATTTGGCGGAATTATCGTAGGACTGGGAGTGGCAGCACTGCACAACCGTTTCTACAAGATTGAGCTGCCGAATGCATTGTCATTTTTCGGTGGAACAAGATTTGTGCCTATTATCTCAACAGTGGTATATCTGTTTGTAGGAATTTTAATGTACTTTATCTGGCCGACAGTGCAGAACGGAATCTATGCACTCGGCGGAGTGGTGACAGGAACAGGATATTTCGGAACACTTCTCTTTGGTATCATAAAGAGAGCTCTTATTCCATTCGGACTGCACCATGTATTTTACATGCCGTTCTGGCAGACAGCAGTCGGTGGAACGATGGAGGTTGCAGGACATATGGTTGAGGGAGGACAGAACATCTTCTTCGCACAGCTTGCAGACTCTGCAAATATCACACATTTCAGTGCCGATGCCACAAGATATTTCTCCGGAGAGTTCATTTTTATGATTTTCGGACTTCCGGGAGCAGCGCTTGCAATGTATAAATGTGCAAAGCCGGAAAAGAAAAAACAGGCAGGAAGCCTTTTACTTTCAGCAACACTTGCATGTATGTTTACAGGAATCACAGAGCCTCTTGAGTTCTCATTCCTTTTCGTAGCACCGGCTCTCTTTGCAGTACAGGTAGTGCTCGCAGGAAGCGCATACATGATAGCGCATATTTTAAACATCGCGGTAGGACTTACTTTCTCAGGCGGACTGCTTGATTTCTTCCTGTTTGGTATATTGCAGGGCAATGCCAAGACAAGCTGGATGCTCGTGATTCCGGCGGGAATAGTATATTTCTTACTGTATTACTTTATTTTCAGCTTCCTTATAAAGAAGTTTGATTTCAAGACTCCGGGCCGTGAGGATGACGATACAGAGACAAAGCTCTACACCAAGGCAGATGTAAATGCAAGAAAAGTTGCCAAGGACACAAAAGCTTCTGACGACAAAGCGACTGTAGACGAGCTCTCACAGACTATATCACGAGGTCTCGGCGGCAAAGTCAATATCTCAGATGTGGACTGCTGTGCGACAAGGCTTCGTATCACAGTAATAGACCCTGACAAGGTAAACGATGCGCTTCTTAAATCAACAGGAGCATCAGGAGTCGTGCACAAGGGACAGGGCGTACAGATTATCTATGGACCGAGAGTAACGGTAATAAAGTCTGACCTGGAGGATTATCTTTCGAGTGTGACAGAGGAACACTTCGAGGATGACGCAGTAGAAAATAATACAGCAGGCGCAGATGAAGCAAAGAATGAAAATGCAGCTTCAGATAAAGCACAGGAATCTGATGTGAAAGAAGAACAGGAAGCCGGCGACGTAAAAGAGCCGACAAGCACAGTCATAATATCAAGCCCTATGACAGGAATTGCAGCAGACCTTTCAACAGCGCCGGACGAGGCATTTGCCAGCAAAATGATGGGTGACGGAGCGGTAGTCACACCTGAGGAGGGAGTCGTTGTAGCACCTGAGGATGGAACGGTTTTATTCGTTTTTGATACAAAGCATGCTTTGGGATTTACAACCGACTCAGGAATTGGTATGATAATCCATGTAGGAATTGATACAGTAAAGCTCGAGGGTAAAGGCTTTGACGTAAAGGTTGAGGCAGGACAGAAGGTGAACAAGGGTGACGTGCTTATGAAGCTTGACCTGGATTACTTAAAAGCAAACGCACCATCAGTTACCACTCCTGTCATCTGCACAGAGCTAAAGGATAATCAGAAAATCCGCCTTATCACAGACGGACCGATTAAGGCAGGAGAGCCTCTCTACGCAGTTGACACCTACGAGAAGTAATATAAATGCCGGGGGAATGATATGTACAGAATCACAAAGGTCTTAAATCACAATACAGTGCTTGCGGTAAAGGATAAGAGCGCAAGAGAATATCTGATAGTCGGCAAGGGTGTGGGCTTTGGAAAGAAAATCACACAGTCTATTGAGCCAACGGATGAGGATTCACTGTATGAGCTGACCCAGACAAGGGACAGAGGTCCGGCAAAGGACATAGTAAAATCCATCGAGCCGGAGTATCTTGAGATCGCAAACACACTGCTCGATGATGCAGAGCATGAGTTTGGACATATAGACAGAAGCATATTATTCCCTATGGCAGATCATATAGCATTTGCCGTAAAGCGTATGGAAAACAAAGAACAGATCAGCAATCCTTTAAACGATGACATTCGTGTGATGTTTTATAAGGAATACAAGATAGCTGAGAATATACGCCATATACTGAAGGATAAAAAACAAATTGATATAATTGATGATGAGATTGGCTACATTACTCTTCATATTCATACATCCTTAAACAATTCAAAGGTATCGGATGCCATGGAGATGGCGGCAGCAGTTCGAAAATGCGCCACATTTATAGAGGAAAAGATTGGAAAGCATATAGATGTCACTACTATGGCCTACAATCGCCTCATGAACCATATCCGCCACATGGTATCAAGAGCCGCGACCGGAGAGAAATTAAAGGTTGATCTAAATCAGTTTATCGAGAAAAATTACCCGGAGTCATTCGCACTTGCAGGTGAGATATGTAAGGAGCTTGGAAAGGACTTAAATCATGAGTTTCTGGACAATGAGACAGGCTACCTTGCCATACATATCGAGCAGATTAAGTGCGATGAGATGGTAAGTGAATAATAAAATGTGAAAACCTTCCTGCATATTAGGTTATGTGTGGGAAGGTTTTTTCTGTGAAAGAAGAACAGCACCGGAAGATATGAATGGGGATTTGCGTAAGATTGTGGATAAAACGAATGGGGATTTGCGTAAAATATCAGTTTACACGAGTGGGGATTCGGGATATAATAGTAACAAAGAGGTGATTTTTATATGGAAAGACATGTATTTAAACGTAAAATTTATAATGAAATACTTGAATGGAAAATCAACCGAAGCGACAAATATGCCCTTCTTGTGAAAGGTGCCAGGCGAACCGGCAAGTCGACGATTGTTGAAGAATTTGCTAAAAATGAATTTAAATCATATATTCTGATTGATTTTGCGCATACAAGCAAGGATATTATTGCTTTATTTGATGACACATATGAGCTTGATTTCTTCTTTTTACAGCTACAGCAGTTAACCGGTGTGAGATTATATGAAAATGAATCCGTTATAATATTTGATGAGGTCCAGCTTTTGCCAAAAGCAAGACAGGCAATCAAGTATCTTGTTGCTGATGGCCGATATAAATATATAGAAACAGGTTCATTGATTTCGATAAAAAAGAATACGATGGATATATTAATACCAAGTGAAGAGCATAAGATATCTATGTATCCTATGGATTTTGAAGAGTTTTTGTGGGCAATAGATGACGAAATCACAGCAGAGACGATTAAACTGCTTTTAAAAAATAAAAAAGCAGCAGGAAATGCGATGCATAGAAATTTGATGCGTAAATTTAGACTGTATATGCTAATCGGAGGAATGCCTCAGGCTATTGAAGCTTATCTGGAACATAATAATCTTCAGATTGTGGATGAAACGAAAAGGGAGATTGTTGAGTTATATGAAGAGGATTTTACAAAAATAGATGGAACCGGACTGGCAGGAGATATATATGATGCAATTCCGGCAAGTCTTAGTAAAAATGCATCAAGATATGTGTTGTCAAAAGCGAGAGAAGGGGTACGTGCAAAACAGGTGAGAGAGATATTGCCTGATATACTCAGCTCATATACTGTAAATATTGCATATCATGCAAACAACCCCGGGGTTGGAATGTCTCTGGAAAAGGATATAGACAGATACAAGCTGTTTACATCAGATGTTGGACTGTTTATTACGCTTGCATTTAAGGATAAAAAATATACGGATAATATAATCTATAATAAGCTGTTGTCAGACAAACTGGAAGTAAACCTGGGATATGTTTATGAAAATGCGGTAGCACAGATGTTGACAGCAAAAGGAAACAATCTGTTTTATTACACAATGAAAAGTGAAACTTCAAATCATTTGTACGAGATAGATTTCCTGCTATCAAATGGAACTAAAATTAATCCTATTGAAGTGAAATCCGGAAATTACAGAGAGCATAAATCATTGGATGCATTTTGTGAGAAATTTAGCAGCCGAATCAGAGAAAAATATGTTGTTCATACAAAGGACTATAAATGGGAGAATGGGATAAACTATCTGCCTGTGTATATGATACCATTTATTGATGGAGAATAAAGGATTTGCCAAGAATAATCTTGGAAAATATTTATTGTTATCTGAAAAGGAAGATATATTTATTACAAAAAACGGAAAAATAGTAGCAAAGCTGACAAATCCACATCAGGACAGGGTAGAGGTAGCAAAATCATTGTTTGGAATATTGCCAAAGGAGGCAGATATAGAAGCTGCAAAAGCAGAAAGGCTTGGTGAAAAATAGATGCGGTTGTTGAAAAGCTTGATGATGAGTAGATAAGTTTTAGAATGAAATTCGACAAAGGGAATTAAAAAAATTCTCTTGCCGAATTTCTTTTTATATATGGCAAGAAAAGAAAAGCGTGCAAGAGTGTAAAAAGCTCTTGCGCGCTTATTTTATTTCAAGAGAAAGGAGCGGGAATGGTGGCAAGAAAATACAAAAGATTGCGCTATGAAGATAGGCAGGTAATAGAGAAAATGAGCCGGGCGGGCAGCAGGGTAGTAGATATTGCAACTACTTTAGGAGTACACCGGGATACGATTTATAAGGAGTACGCCCGCTGCGGAGCAACGCCGGATACATACAGCGCAGAAAAAGCACAGGAAACTTTATAAATAAAAATAACAAAAGAGAGGCAAAGAACATGAAGAAAGTAGATTTTAACAAATTACAGGCAGGGGACTTAGTGAAAGTACCACGCACACAGTTTGCACCTATGCGTAGTGGTTGGAACGGCTGGTTATTTAGTGAGGCAGTAGTAATAAGAAAGGGAGTAGGGAGAAAAAGTAAAAAGAATGTAGTTGTAGTGGAAATGAGAACACCAGCAGGAAAGAACAACTATGGAACTATAGAGGCTACATTTTACGCAGAAAATGTTTTTAAAACACCAGCAGTAGAGAACGCAAGAAATATTTTGAAGAACTACGAAATAAAGGACACAGAGAGCTTTTACAAATTCATTGAGAGGGACGATGTGACGGGCTGCGATTGGATAAGGTTTTTAATAGAAAAAGGCTTTTTATTTAATGAGTAAGCGGCAATGAGCCGCACCAGTGCCGTTAGTTCAGTTGGTTAGAGCAACCGCCTCATAAGCGGTAAGTCATGGGTTCAAGTCCCATACGGCGCATTGAAAGCAGGAACGTGGCAACCTGCGACAGCGTGGCAGCAGGCGAACAACTACACGCTGGGTGCTGTGAATTTGGAGCAGTGGGCACGCCAACTAGAGAGTGTGTGGATGGTCAACAGGTTTTAGGCAACTTTTTAATGCGAAAAGGGGCAACACAGCATACAAAGCCACTACAGGAGCGTGGGCAATATGAAAACAAGAGCACCGCCGGGAAGAGAGGAAAGTATGGAACGCACAAAAGATTTTTATAACGGCATGAATTATGCAAAAAAACAATTACAGCAACGGGAACATGAAAGACGCAGAAGAAAAAGATAATTCATTAAGCAGAAATTATGCGGGATTGCAGTAATAGCGGTGTTGGGAATCGTAACACCGTTTGCACCTCTTTTGGATTTGGATATTATCACGATTTCAGCATTTTTCATGCCGATAGCATTATCACTTACCTTTAGCAAGGAAATGTGGATAATGGACGCTTATTATTGGGAAGTAAAAGAAAGAGAGGAAAAACGTGAGCGATATGTACATAAGAAGCCAAGACAGAGAAAAGCTGTATAGGCTGGGTGGAAATTACGCATGTGTGGAGTATGGCAGCGCAACAGCAAGAGCCAAAAAGGGGCAAGAGCCAAAAGAAACACACAGCATTTTTATTTCTGACGGAGTATTAGAAGAAATAGGAACATACGAAACAAAAGAGCGTTGTTTAGAGGTCATAGACGAAATACAGAAAGTGTGCGTTTCTTATTTGTATTCAGAGGGCAGTGCCGGATTTTTAAAAGGTGCGCCAGCATTTCCACCGTTTGCAGCGGAGATACCAAGAATATACGAAATGCCAGAGAAATAGGAGAAAAAGCAATGAAAATTAAAATTGTACAGCATGTACCAACAAAGCCAAGCCCGGAAGTAGGCAAGGTATACGAGGTAACAAAAATAAACAAGAGAAGCAACAGGCAAGGCGGCACAGTATATTTTGTAATGTGTGAGGGCGTAGAGGTGGGCGTGCTTGAAAGAGAAATGAGGATTGTAGAGGACGGGGCTGTAGAAGAATGACATTAGAGCAATTCATAGAGCCAATACACAACATAACAAAAATACGCATTGTTAAAGGCAAGGGCAGCAGGTACGAAACCAGTGAGGCAGACGTATACATAGGCTGGCTGGGAATATTGCGGGAAGATAAAAGCCAGATCAGTAAAGAAATATGGCAGGCAGAGATAAAGGATTTTGCAGTAGTGCCGGATATCCGGCATAAGGACTGGCAAAAGCTGGGGTTAATGAAACCATTAGAGCCGGGAGAACACCCGCAGTATAAATTTAGTGATTTGACAATGACACTGTATTACACATTTTGCATATAAGAAACGAGGTAAAAAAGTATGAGTGAAGCAATGGCAGCAGTAGAAAAAGCTGTACGGTTTGGAATTAAGATTAACAAAAATGAAGAGGACAGCAACAAGCGAGTAACATACCTGTATGATGCTGTAGGTATGATACCTGCGGTAATGGATTTTGTAGAGGGTGCATTTAACTATGGTAGCTGGGGCGGCGTGGAATTTGTAAAGAATAACTACCCTTGCATGGTTAAATTTGACGGTACAGAGGACTACAGATTAAACCCGGACAATTACGAACTGAAAGAGGACGGGACAAAGAGCGATATTACAGATATTTATTATGCAGGTAATGCAATGTCCGCTTTTAAAGGCGGCTGGCTGTGTCAGTACGAAACAGCTACAGACGAATATATCATTTGGAGCAATGTAAAATACGATGCTGCATACAACGCATACCACAGAACAGGCAAAGACGGCACATTAAATGCCGGATTCTACAGACATATTTATACACCGTCACTGGTTGAAAACGTAGCCCGCAGCCTTAGTGGTTGCCAGACTATCGGAGATATGACAGCGGAGCAGGAAAACGAGGCTTGCAAGGCAAACGGCGATAAATGGGGCATGAGTTCATGGTGGGAATGGAACTACATTATTTGCCTGTTAAAGATTATGGCAAAAACAGACGATTTGCAGACGGCTTACGGAATAGGAAACAGCAGAACCGGGCAGCCAGCAACCACAGGAACATTAAACGATAAAGGGCAGTTTTACGGTACGCCGGATTTTAGAACACAGGTTAAGGTATTCCACACAGAGGCATTGTGGGGCGATAAATGGGAACGTTTAACAAAGATGATCTGTGCAGACGGAATTGTAAAAATATTGCCGTATGGAGAGCCAAATTTTACAGGAGAGGGGTATACAGATGTATACCGCTACATGTGGAATGATTGGAATTATGGATATGTAGATAAAACCGTAATGACACCATACGGACGTTTGCCAATTTCATTTAATGGGACAAGCCATAGATATGCAGCAGACGGCGGGGCAGTAGATACAGAAATTGTGGCTGTGCCTCTTGTGGGCGGCGGCTGCAGCTACGGGCTGGTTTGCGGGGCTTACGTGCGCTTGAACAACACCGCTGGCGTTGCGTACTGGCCCTTTGCGCCCGGTCTTTCTTGTGAAATGCCTGCGGCTGCGGAGCAGTAAAGGGGGAACGGGGGATTTTTCCCCCGCACCCGGAAAGGAGAACAAACAGAAAATGAACAATGAAAATTTTGCCGGAATCATGGGAACGGTAAAGCAGGCAGAGGTAACAAACGGGGTATGCGGATACGACACAGAAAACCTCTATGTAGTGCTGCGGGTATGCGTGCCGAGAAAAAGCGGGGCAGAGGATACGGTAATTGTAGCTGCAAAGATAAAAGAAAATGAAAACATAGACGCAGAAGCAATAGCAAGAAATATGGTGGTTGGAAGAGATATTATGGCAACTGGTATTTTGCAGAAAGCCATAAATGCAGAAAGCGGGCATACGGCTGTGTTTATCCTTGCAGAGCAGGTTGCAGCGGTAGCATTCCCGGAATATCAGAATGGTGTGCAATTAACGGCGGAAATTGTGAATAACCCGGAAGTAAGAGAAACACCAAGGGGAAAACATATAGCAGATGCAATGCTGAAAGTGGAGAACCGCATACAGGGCGGAAACGTACATATTCCATGTATTTTCTGGCAGGAGAACGCCAGCGAGATTGCAAAGTACAAAAGAGGCACGATTGTAAAAATCACAGGCAGATTACAGAGCCGGGAGTATGTGAAAAAGCATTACGGCGATAATAACGCAGAATCAGAAGAGAAAAGAACCACTTTCGAGGTATCGGTAGAAAAGATGCAGGTATGGTGGCAGCCGGAAACAGTAGAAAGGAATTAGACAAAATGAAAAACAGATTTTTTGTAAATGGAGATCGTACAGAAAAGGTACAGGAAATTTCAATACCGATACATGGAAAAGGCGGAGAGTTGGGCATAAAGGCAGTTACCGGATTAGTGGGACTGATTGAAACATTGAAAGACTGTAATACATGCAGAGAGGTACAGGCTGTATATGATGGGATTTGTGGTTATAATGCCTGCTGCCTTAGATGCGAATTTATTGACGAAAAGGGCGCAGATGAACTTATGGAGTTGGTAGGTATGCTTACCGTACAGGAAATGGAAAGATGCAAGAAGAATTGCGAGAAAGATAAAAAATGAAATTTGCATGGACAGAAAAGGACAAAGAGCGGTTTTTTAAGAGAGCCGAGAGGCAATTAAAAGCCGCTGGTATTGATTTTGTACAAGTGGACAGGTCACAGATAGGCGTAAAAGAGTGGAACGCAGAGAAGCAGACCGCAGGCACAGTTTATGTATGGCTGACATCATACCCGTATAACCATTTCAGCACAAGGAAACGTGGATTATTAAAAAGGTTGGGAAACTGGGAATGTACAGACCATTTCAAGAGAGGCGAAAGCAAGCCAATACATATGCACTCACGCCTTATTTACACCTCATACAGAGAGGAAAAGAAACAATGAAAAAAGAAAGCCCCTACGGTACTGGAATACCATAGGGGCAAAGCTATAAGCCTTAATAAATTACCTAATGAAAGTATAAACGGCGTATGGCGAAAAGTCAAGGAAATTGCAGGCGCAGAGCCTGCCTTTACCACTTGATAAAAGTATTAACTATCCGACAAAAGAGAGGTAAAACATATGCCGTATGTAGAGAGAGTTACAAGAGCAGGAAAGACGATAGAGGTAGAGCGTTACTTTACCAGCAGATACAAAAAACCGGGCATAAAGAGAGGGGACAAAGTAAAGCCAACCAAGGAAGAGCAAAAAAAGGTTAATACCAGAGCAGCAGAGAGAAAATTACGATTACTGTTAAACGCCAATTTTGGATATGGGGATTATCATTTAGAACTGGACTACATACGGAAAAAGGGACAGCCGGATAGAAGCAGGGAGCAGATGCGTAAGGACATGGATATATTTTTACGTGAGTTGCGCAAAGAGTGCAAAAAGGCAGGTATAGAGCTGAAATATGTGCATGTTATGGAGATTGGTAAAAGAGGGGCACGACACCACCATTTGGTTATCAACAAGATTGATACAGAGATTTTGCAACGGTGCTGGTACAAAGCGTATGAGGGACACAACCGGGTTAAGGTATTCCCGTTAGATGATTCTGGAAATTACGCAAAGCTGGCAAGCTATTTTATCAAGTACACAGATACGCACAGAACAGAGGCAGACGGGGCATTACAGGGTAAGCGTTGGAATTGCAGCAAAAACCTTGTAAGACCAGAGCCGGAAATAAGAATAATTTCAGATCGTGCATGGTTCAAATCAGAGCCGAAAGCGATAAAAGGTTACTACGTGGACAAAGACAGCGTAAGCAAAGGAGTACATAGCCCGGAATACTACGGATACGGGTACATGAGGTACACGCTGGTAAAACTGGAATGAAAGGGGTTGATAGTTTGATTGTGATAGCTGCGATAGCAATATTTATGGCAGGCGTGGTTGCGGGCATGGTGTTAATGGCACTTGCAGTTGCTGCCAAAAGAAACAATGAGCGGATAGAGAGGGCAGAAAAACATGATTGACAAAATTATTTACTGGTTATTCCAAACGAGGAAAGATTGCAAGCATTGCTGCCTATGGTGTGAGTATTACGATTTATGCCGTTCAGAAGTAAAACGAGGAAAGGGGCGAAAGAATGAGAAATTTTAGGATTGACGATGAGAGCGGGCATCAAGAGGCATTATTTGAGTGGGCAGCATACCACAAGGACTGTATGCCGGAACTTGAATATATGCACCATATCCCAAACGGGGGAAAGAGAGATAAAAGGACAGCGGTAGCACTGAAAAGGCAGGGCGTAAAAGCTGGCGTGCCGGATATTTGCTTACCAGTGGCAAGAAATGGATATCATGGGCTGTACATCGAACTGAAAGCAGGCAAAAACAAGGCTACAAAGAGCCAAGAGAAGTGGCAGAAGTTTTTAAACAGCCAAGGGTATTATGCAGTGATTTGTTACGGCTGGCACGAGGCGGCAAAAGTGATAGAAGAATATTTATTAAAAGCCGACAATGACAAAGCGGCAGCAGTATTGCAGGAAATGGAAAGCGAAGAATAAACACGAAAGAGGTAAAAGTATGAGAGTGATTAGCGTTTTAAATTTAAAAGGCGGCGTAGCAAAGACCTTTACGGCAGCAAACGTAGCATATGAGCTTTACAGGAGAGGTTACAAAGTATTACTGATTGACAACGACAAGCAGGGCAATTTAAGCAAAGCGTACAGCAGATACGATGCAGAGAACATAGCACCAGTTACAAAGTTGCTGGCTGGGGACTGGGACAGCGTAGACGAACTGATACAGCATACAGAGTATGAGGGCATCGACATTGTAACGGCGAATATGTCATTGTTTGGGGCTACATGGAATTTAACCAAAGAGGACGGCGAAAACCAGATTGAAAGATACAAAGCACTGGTATATGCCAAAGTACAATATTACGGAGATTGCACCGTATACGGCAAATACGATTACTGCATCATTGATAACCCGCCAGATATCGGGCTGAATGTTGTAAATGCGTTAGCAATCACGGACGAAGTAATAGTACCTGTAAAGGTGGACGAGGACGCATTAGAGGGGCTGGATATTGTCACAGAGCAGATAGAGGACGCAAAAGCATTTAACCCGGCATTAAAGCTGGCTGGTGTTTTGATTACGTCATACCAGAACACAGACGGAGAGGCAGCAGGCGTAGAGTGGTTGGAACAGAACACAGATTTTAATATTTTGGGGATTATTCGATATTCCAAGAAAGTAGCAGAAAACACATTTTTGCGAAAACCCATTTATGAGTACAGCCCATGTTGTGCAGCAGCGCAGGGGTACAAGAAGTTTGTAACAGCATACACAGGAAAAGCGAGGTAAAAAGATATGGCAAAGTTTGGCATTAACGATATTCTGAACGCAAAGACAAAGGCAGCCGGGCAGCAGGCGCAGGGATACAAAGAAATTTATTTAAGCCCGTATGAGGTAAAGGCAGCCGAAGAAAACACGCACCAGAAGTTAGAGGGCATAGAAGAACTGGCAGACAGCTTTTTACACGTAGGGCAGGAGCAGCCAACGGTTTTGGCAAGGGTAAACGGAGAATACCGCATAATTGATGGGCACAGACGTAACGAAGCAAACAAGCTGAATTTGGAGCGGGGACATAAAGAGTATGAAAAAGTGCTTTTCCGCTCAAAGGATATGAGCGAGGCTATGTATGAGTTATCGTTGCTGGCTGGTAATGGATATACGCAGGAGCTGACGGCATACGAAAAAACGAGATTGGTAGAGAGAACCAAGGTGGCACTTATCCGGGCAAAGAAAGAGGACGGATTGGAGATTAAAGGAAAAATGCGTGATCTGATAGCCTCAATGCTGAACGAAAGCAGCACAAACGTAGCACGTATGGAAAGTATCAACAACAATGCAACGCCGGAAATCAAAGAGCAGCTAAAAAGTGGCAGTATTGGAGTAACGGCAGCGTACGAGGCTGCGAAGCTGTCAGAGGAAGAGCAAAAGGAAATTGCAGAGCAGGCAGCAGCCGGGAAAGAGATACGGGCAAATGAGATTGCACAGAAAGTTGCGGAAAAGAAAGCAGCAGAAAAGGCAGATAAGCCGGAATATGCAAGACCGGGGGACGATTACGAAATAGCACACCCGGAAAGCATTACATCATTGTGCTATTCATGCCTGTATTATTCAGAGTGCAACGTAAAAACGGGAACATGCCAGAAGTGCGACAAATACCAGAATAAGGCAGAGGCAGAAAAAACGGACGAACAGCGGTACAGCGAAGAACAGGACAGAATAGACCGGGAAACAAAAGCGAAGCTGCGGCAGCAGGCAGACGATGAAAAAATGGAGCATCTGCCAAGTGATGCAGCAAAGCAGCAAAAGGTACACAGAATAAGATTAGCCAAAATGTTTTTTGAAGATGTGGCAAGCGGCAAAAAGCCATTTGAGTTGCGGAAGAATGACAGGGGCTATAAACAGGGCGATATTTTAGAGCTGGCAGAGTACACGAACGGAGAGGAAACAGGAAGAATCATAAAGGCAGAGGTAACGTATATGTTACAGGAATATGCAGGACTTGCAGATGGGTACTGCATTATGGCAATCAAGGTAATGGGCATTGTGTCCGAAACGGACACCAAAGGAGCAGAGGCGTGATAGAGGATAAAATAAAACAAGAATACGAATGGCAGCATAGAGAAATAGGGCAACCGACACTTGATGAATTATTTAGCAAAATCAATGAGGCATTGGGGATAGAGCTGTGGATATGGCAAAAAACATACATGACAATGGGAACATACAGACAAATGGGAGCAACCACAGCTCAATGTTTACGGGTGTTGCTTTTTAGCGAAACGACACCGTTAGACTATTCAAGTCCACCAAGAACTGCAAGGGAAGATTGCGAAAGACAACAGTTAAGAGAAATATATCAAAAATTGAATGAGGCAGGAATACAGACAAGAAAGGTATTTTGGAGCAGGGAAGAAAAGAGGCGATGGTATGAATCACAGACAGTGGAAAAAGAATTATAAAAAGCGATACGGATATAATCCACCTGCATACATGGATAAGCGAAAGAGAAGAAAGGCAAGGGCGCAACAGTTCTTGCCTTGCGTTGGTGTATCGATGGAGCAGATAACGCAGGCAATGGAAACATTTACAGAGGCAGTATTTACCGCAGCAGGGAACATACGCGATGCACTGGCGCAGATGTTTGGCAGACAGGCGCAGGCATTTAATGCTGTGGCAGAGCAGTACAAAGACGATAAGGCAGGAGCGGTACATGGGAAATAACAAAGAGATACAGAGGCAGCAATATAACAGAACGGTGGCGATGTTAAAGCAGTACAGAGATGCACAATTCTTTTTGCAGCACACAACAGACGAAGAGAGCAAACAGAGGACAGAGGCAGCAGTACAGCATATTACGGCGGCACTGGAAGAGATACAGCGGCGCAGGCAGCAGGCGGAAAGAGAGGAAGAGTATACAGCGTTGTGTATGTATTACATGCAGGGCTATACATACGAGCAGATTGAGAAAGAATTGAATACCGGGAAAGATACACCAAGACGCTGGATTACGGCAGCAGTAAAGGAGCTGGCAGTTATGATTTATGGGATTGAGTAAAGCTATGCGGAATAGCTGCACAAATTTTGCGGTATATTTGCACAAATCCTGCGGTGGACAGGGAAACGGTGCGGGCGGTATAATACAACTGTTAAGGACGCACGAAAGAACTTAAATGTTTTTTCGTTGCGCCCTTTTTGTTTTTCATCATACTTTTACCTCCTGCCCAACGCATGAAACCTAGGGCGTTGGGTAAAGAAAGAGGCAACATGAAAGAGTGGGCAGAATGGTTTTATAAATCTAAAGAGTGGGCGCAGACGAGGGACGCATACATGACAGCACAGCATTACTTGTGTGAACGCTGCGGAGAGCCAGCAAAGATTGTACACCACAAGATTTGGCTGACACCAAAGAACATACACGAGCAGAGTATTACGTTATGCTGGGACAACTTAGAGGCATTGTGTCAGGACTGTCACAACAAAGAGCATCATGCAAAGAACGTGCGTGCAAAACGATATGCGTTTACGGCTGACGGCGAACTAATCCCCCCCATTCAAAAAAATATTTTTCACTCACGATAGACCGAGGGGTAACCCTAATTTTACTCTGCAAGGTCGCACATGCGTGGTGTAGAGGGGGTGGGGTGTATCGAAAGGGGTAAAAGAAATGGCAGCACGAAAGGAAAAGAGTAAAGAAGCCAAGATAAAGAGTGAAAAGACAAGATTAAAAGGGATTTTCAAGGACTTAGACGAAAATAAAAAGAAGTTGGTAACGCCGCTGATAGAAAAGGCTGCTTTTATGTCGATAGAACTTGATGAATTGCAGAACGTGATAGAGGAAACGGGCTGGACAAGTGAGTACAAAAACGGAGAGAACCAGTACGGGACGAAGAAAAGCCCGGAAGCAGAAACATACATAGCATTATCAAAGAATTATGCGGCTATCATCAAGCAATTAACAGAGCTTGTGCCTGCGGCAAAACGTAAGCAAAGCAAGCTGGCAGCCCTTAGAGAAGAATAGGGCAAATGCCATATAAAAATTATATCTATGAGTACTACGCAAAGATAAGCAGCGGCGAGATCATCGTAGGAAAATGGATTAAAAAAATATTTGAAATCATCATAAACGAGCTGCAAACGCAGGAGTATTTTTTTAATGCCAAGGCAGCCAATAAAGCTATAAAATTCATAGAAACATTTTGCCACCATAGCAAGGGACGTAATGATTTAATTACGTTGGAATTATGGCAAAAAGCTATAGTTTCCACCATTTTTGGCATACAAGATGCAGAAAAAATACGTGTTTTTCGTGAAATTTTTATTGTTATCGGACGAAAAAACGGTAAAAGTTTGTTTGCATCTGCGCTAATCGCATACATGGCTTACTTAGAGCCGGAGTATGGACAGGAAATATACTGTTTAGCACCAAAATTAGACCAAGCAGCCCTTGTATATGACGGATTCTATCAAATGGTACAGGCAGAGGAAGAGTTGGAAGAACTGGCGAAAAAACGGCGTAGCGATATCTATATTGCAGAGAGCAATACCGTTATCAAGCCGATTGCATTTAATGCCAAAAAGTCAGACGGTTTTAACCCGCAGCTTGTTGTATGTGATGAAATGGCAGCATGGAGCGGGGACGCTGGATTAAAGCAGTACGAGGTTATGAAGTCTGCTTTAGGCGCACGTAAGCAGCCGATGATTTTAAGCATAAGTACAGCCGGATATATCAACGATAGTATCTATGATGAGCTAATGAAGCGTAGCACAAGTTTCTTAAAGGGAAACAGCAAAGAGCGCAGATTATTACCATTTTTGTACATGATTGATGATGTGGAGAAATGGAACGACATAGACGAACTGAAAAAAGCAAACCCTAATATGGGTGTATCAGTAAAAGAGAGTTTCTTTATTGATGAAATTGCAGTGGCAGAGGGCAGTTTAAGTAAAAAAGCAGAGTTCCTTACCAAGTACTGCAATATCAAACAGAACAGCTCTATTGCATGGCTGGAATATCAGACAGTGGAAAAAGCAGAAATATTAAAAACGCTGGAAGATTTTAGAGAGTGCTATGCAGTGGGCGGCATAGATTTGAGCCAAACAACAGACTTGACAGCCGCAAGCGTGGTTATAGAGAAAGAGGGCGTATTATACGCATTTACACAATTCTTTATGCCGAAAAACAGGCTGGAAACCTTGCAGGCAACAGATGGAGTACCGTATGACATTTTCGTTAAGAAAGGCATTATCACTTTATCCGGGGATAATTATGTTAATTACAAAGACGTATTTAACTGGTATGTATGGTTGTTGGAAACATACGGCATAAGGGTTTTGAAAATTGGATACGACAGGTACAGCGCACAGTATCTTGTGGACGATCTGAAAAATTACGGATTCCATACAGATGATGTTTACCAAGGCGAAAACCTCACACCTGTAATACGAGAGTTTGAAGGAATTGTTAAAGACGGTAATTTTAAAATTGCAAACAATAAATTGCTACAGTCGCATTTCTTAAATGTGGCATTAAAGCACAACATGGAAACAAGGAAGTTCCGCCCGATAAAGATAGAGCAGAGGGCGCATATAGACGGTTTTGTATCTGTCATAGATGCAATGACAGTAAGACAGAAATATCACGAAGAGGTAGGCGAATTGCTGAAAAACGCCGCTTAGAAAGGAGAGTGAACGGTATGAAATTCATAGATTATCTATTTCATGGCAGACAGTTAAGGGTAATAGATAATTATTTTAAAATGCTGAACGGTTACAGTCCAACGTTCACAAGCTATAGCGGCGGTGTGTACGAAATGGATTTGACACGAACGGCAGTAAATAGTTTTGCCACACATTGCAGCAAATTAAAGCCGGAGATTACGGGCACTGCACATAAGAATCTGGAAAGGGTGTTGCAGCATAAACCAAACTACTTTATGGATACGGCAAAATTTATAAAAAGGCTGGCTACATATGTGGCGGTGGAACATACCGCCTTTATCATTCCGATAGAGGACGAATACGGGGCGTTGTGTGGGTGGTATCCATTGAGGGCGCAACGGTGTGAGGTTGTCGAAGTATCCGGGCAGATTTATTTGCGCTATTTGTTTGCGAATGGAGAACATGGAGCAATAGAGTTTGAAAAAGTCGGAATAATGACGGATTACGAGTATACAGATGATTTATTCGGAGAGGACAACCGTACATTACAGCCAACAATGCAACTGATTCATACGCAAAATGAGGGAATTATAAACGCAGTAAAAAACTCTGCAAATATCCGTTTTCTGGCAAAGGTTGCAAACATGCTGAAACCAGAGGACATAAAGAAAGAACGTGAGCGATTTACCGAGGATAATTTAAGCGCAGATAACAAATCTGGAATGATTATTTATGATAACAAGTTTAGTGATTTGAAGCAGGTAGAGAGCAAGCCATACGTGCCAAATGCATTGCAAACACAGCAGATAAATGACAACGTGTGTACGCATTTCAATACCAACATGGAAATTTTGCAGAATAAATTTGACGAAAATATCTGGAACGCATATTACGAGGGGAAAATAGAACCGTTTGCAATTCAGCTATCACTTGTTATGACAAATATGACTTTTACCCAAAGAGAAATAACGTGTGGTAATTCTATTGTATTCAGTGCAAACAGATTACAGTATGCATCAAATACAACAAAATTGCAGGTAAGCACGCAATTATTTGATAGGGCACTACTGAACAGAAACAGTGTTATGGATATCTGGAATATGCCGCATGTTGAAAATGGAGATAAGTATTACATCAGAAAAGAATATACAGAAGTAAGTGAGCTGGGGAAAGACGGCACACCGCAACTGGAACAGATAGACGGAGCAATAGAACCGAAAACAGGAGAGGTTACATAATGCCAGTAAGAAAAGAAAGAGAATATAGAACAGTTGCCGCCCCGTTATCTGTGGCGGCAGCAGCTAAACGAATAGATACGGAGTATTACGTTGAGGGATACGCAACGACATTTGATAAGCCGTATCTGCTATATGAATTTGAGGACGGAACAAAATTTTATGAGCGCATAGACGCACACGCATTGGACGGTGCAGATATGTCAGATGTAATTATGCAATACGACCATGAGGGGCGTGTATTTGCAAGAGAATCAAATAACACGCTGATTCTGATACCAGACCATAAAGGGCTTTTGATAGCTGCGGATTTGAGTAAAACAGATTTAGCCAGAGGGCTATACCAAGATATAGAGGCTGGAATGATTACTAAAATGTCATGGGCGTTTACGGTATCAGAGGAAAGCTACGACAGAGCCACACGCACAAGAACAATTTTAAAAATTAAAAAAGTATATGATGTATCAGCCGTAAGCATACCTGCCAATGGCGATACTGAAATAGCAGCCCGTAATTTTGCGAGTAGGAGTTACGAAGCAGAAAAGCAGGAGAGGCTTAAAAGACGGATTGCAATACTAAAGATGCAGGCAAGCATATAAAACCAAAAAGAGGAGATTAAAAACATGAGATTAAAAGAAATTGAGCAGAGATTGGCTGCAATCAGAACAGAATTAACAACCAGAGGTGCAGATATGACAGACGAAGAGGTAGCAACTCTGGAACAGGAAGTAACAGACTTACAGGAAGAAAGAAAAGGATTACTGGCGGCGCAGGAGCGCAGAAAAAAACTGTTAGAGAATATTGCAGCAGGCAACCCGGTAGACGATAACGGGAACGGTGCAGAACCAACTTTACTGCGTAATTTCAATGGAGCAAATGGCGCAGGAGAGCCGGGAAACGGAGAAAACCAGAACGGGGACAAATACGGCAGCATGGCATACAGAAAAGCATTTATGCAGTATGTGTGCAGAGGTACAGCAATCCCGGCAGAGTACAGAAGTGATGCAATCAGCACAACAACAGATGTAGGCGCAACAATTCCGACAACTGTATTAAATCAGATCGTAGAAAAGCTGGAAAATACGGGCATGATTCTTGCGCTTGTTACGAGAACAGCGTACAAGGGCGGTGTATCTATCCCGGTATCAACAGTTAAGCCAACAGCAACATGGGTAAATGAGGGCGCAGGTAGCGATAAGCAGAAAAAGAATATTGCCAAGGACGGCATGATTACTTTTGCGTACCATAAACTGCGTTGCGCTGTAGCAGTATCCTTAGAGGTTGATACAATGGCAATCAGCGCATTTGAAACATTGTTGATTAACAACATCGTTGAGGCAATGACAAAAGCACTGGAACAGTCAATTATTGACGGAAACGGAACTGGAAAACCAAAGGGAATTTTAGCCGAAACACCAGCAGAGGGGCAGACTGTAAAAAGTGCAACACCTGCATATGCTGATTTAATTGCAGCAGAGGCGGCATTACCGCAGGCATACGAAAACGGTGCAGTGTGGTGTATGAGTAAAAAAACATTTATGAGCTATTACGGACTGACAGATACAAACGGGCAGCCGATTGGCAGAGTAAATTATGGAATTGCAGGAAAGCCGGAAAGAACGTTACTGGGCAGAGCGGTAGTGTGCTGTGATTATGTCAAGAGTTATGATAAATCACTTGCAGCAGGCACAAAATTTGGTTTCCTGTTTAATTTCAAAGATTATGTACTCAATACTAACTATGCTATGGGAGTAAAGAAGTACGAGGATAACGAAACAGACGATCAGGTAACAAAGGGTATCATGCTGGTAGACGGTAAGGTAGTTGATAAAAACAGTCTGGTTGTACTGGAAAAAATCCAGAGTGTGTAAATGAGGGCGGCGGGTTTACCGCCGCTTAGAAAGGCGGGCATATGAAAACACATTTTGATGAAAAAGAGCTTACAAAGTGGAAAAAAGAAGATTTGCAGAAAATTGCAAGAGAAATGGGATTAAGTGACAACGGCACGAAAGAAGAGATTGCCAAGCGAATTGCAGCAGAAGAGGTAGAAGTGCCGGAAGAGGAAGAACAGCAGCCAGAAGCCGAACAGGAAACGCCAATGCCGGAAGTGTCCGAAACGGACACCGAAAAAGGCAGCGTGAGAGTAACAGTTATCGAAACTTACAGAGATAAAATGGCACAACAGACGTTTGAGCCGGGCACAGAATTTGTTGTAACAGCAGAACGTGCAGAGGTTTTGGTGGCAGCAGGAGTGGCGAAAATCACAAAGTAGAGGCGGTTTTATGGAAACAATATTAACAGATACCATAAAAAGCAGCATGAGGATTTTAAGCAAATCCGCAGTGATTGAACAGGACATAAACAACAGCATTGCAGCCTGCAAGTTGGATTTACAGCTTGCAGGCGTGGTAAATATCAACGAAAATGATGCGCTCATCATCAGAGCCGTTACGTTGTTTGTGAAAGCAGAGTTTAATTACCAAAATGCAGCAGATAGATACAGACAGAGTTATGAGGCGTTGAAAATGTCGCTGTGTCTTGCCGGAGATTACAACACAAAAGAGGGATAAGATGCAGGAAGAAATTACGTTATGTGAGCAGATCAATGACAGCGAGGTAGAGAAAACTATTATTTTCTGTGACGTTGAGAGCATTACGCAAAGTGAGTTTGAGGCGGTAGGGCAAAAGGACATAAAGCCGCAATATAAATTTGTGGTATGGAGTTTTGAATACAGCAATCAAACAGAGATTGAATACAACGGGCAGAGGCTGACGGTATACCGAACATACAAACGGAAGAACGAAGAAAAGACAGAATTGTATGCAGAAAAGCGGGTGGGCAGACGTTGAGCAAAGAAGTAGATATAAAAGACCTTGCAACAGAGATTGCAGCCGGGCTTACAGAGTACGACCAGAACGTAGCAGACGAAATAAAAACGATAGTTGATGATGTGGCACAAGAGGGCGTGGACGAACTGCAACAGAGCAGCCCAAAACTGACAGGCAGTTATAGAAGAGGTTGGAGAAAAAAACAGACCTATGCAGATACCCGCACCAAAAGAAATACTGTGTTTAACAAAACGGATTATCAGATTACGCATTTACTGGAATATGGACACGCAAGCAGAAATGGCGGGCGTGTAAAACCGAGGGTACATATTAAGCCTGTAGAGGAAAAAATGGTAACAGAATTGCAGGAGCGCATAGAAAAGGCGGTGCAGCAGTGAGGTTAGAAACAATTATTGACAGGGCAAAAGCAACGGGGCTGCCACTTGCAAAAGATGCGTTCCGGGAAACAAAGGAAAACCCGTTACCAGAGCCGCCGTATCTTGTGTATATCGTGCCGCAGGTAGTGGGGCGTGGAAGTGATGAAAGAATTTTGTTACATGAGATACACGCAGCACTGGAACTGTACACAGACAAGGTGGCAGACGGCAGTTTAGAGAAAGAAATTGAAGAGAAAGTGTTATTTGATGTGGATTACACAAAGTACCAAGATACGATTGAAAGTGAGGATATGGTACAGACCGCATACGAATTTACAATTTACGAGAAAGTGAAAAAGAAAGGATAAGGATATGGACAGCGAAAGAATTATTTTAGGCAGTGGAAAGCTGTATTGCATGGTTTTTACTGGGGAAATCCCGGCAGATACAGCGATTGAAACAGACGCAAACCAGCTTGCACATATCAAGGGCGGCGCATCGTTGGAGTACACCGCAGAAACATATACAGCAAAGGACGATTTGGGCGTTGTGCAGAAAACGATTTTAACCAGCGAAGATGTGACATTAAAGGCTGGATTGCTTACATGGTGTGCAAAGACACTTGAAAAGCTGTGTGCAACAGCGAGAGTAACCGAAACAGCCAAAAAGAGAACCGTAAAAATCGGTGGAATCAAAAACCAGAACCATAAAAAATATCTCATTAGATTTTTGCACGAAGATAGTGAGGACGGAGATATCAGAGTAACGATTGTGGGAAGAAATGAAGCGGGCTTTAGCTTTACATTTGCCAAAGATGCAGAAAGCACAATCGAACCGCAGTTTAAGGCACACCCGATGGATAAAGACGGTACATTACTGATTTTTGACGAGGATATAGTTACAGAAGCGTAAAGAAAAGGCTGCGGGGCAATTCCCGCAGCTAAAAATAAGGAGAGTAAAGCATGGCAAACAAAAGTTTTAATTTTGGAAAAATGAAACGCAGTTTTTATACAACAACACTGAAAGACGGCAAAGTAGTAATTGTGAACATGCCGAAGAAAAGCACATTTGAAAAGATGCAGGAAATTAGCGAGCTGGACGAAGAGGAAGTAGACGGCAAAGAGGTATATAAAACAATGCTGTCACTTATGGCTGAAATCTTATCTAACAATAAAAACGGGGAGCGGATTACAGCAGAGTATTTGGAAAGCGAAGAGTACGACATTGAGGAAATCGTGGCATACATTAACGATTACGGCGATTTTGTCAATTCGATTAAGAATAACCCAAATTAAAAATGCCGTATTATCCGGGCGGCGGTAGCGGGGACGAAGTGCATTATAGATTGAATACAAAAGGGGAAAAACTGGTAATTGATTATCTGAATATCACGATATTTGACGTACAGGAAATGCCCATAGATTTGTATTTGTATTTTATGCGAGAGGCAAATATACACAGGCTCATGCAGACGAAAGAGGGCAGAGAGTACTTAGATAATTGCTGGAGAATGGAACAGACAAAGCCGGATAGGAAGAAACTGCGGGAAAAGATGCGGAAAGGAGAGCGGTAGCATGGCAGCAGGAAACATTAAAGGCATTACCATAGAAATTGGCGGCGATACTACCAAATTATCAAAAGCACTTTCCGGGGTAAACAGCTCATGCAGTTCTTTACAGAAAGAGTTGAGGGAAGTAGACAAGCTATTAAAACTAGATCCCTCAAATACAGAGCTTTTAGCACAAAAACAAAAGATTCTGAAAGAAGCTATAGGAAGTACAAAAGAAAAGCTGGATACGCTGAAAGAAGCGGAAAAGCAGGTACAGGAACAGTTTGAAAACGGCGAAGTAAGTGAGGAACAGTACCGGGCACTGCAAAGAGAAATTGCATCAACGGAAATCAAACTGGGGGATTTGGAGCAGCAGGCGCAGGAAAGCAACAAAGAGCTTGAGGGCGTGGCAGATGCAGCAGACGATACGGCAGAAAAAGTAAGTAAGATTGATGCAGCAGCAAGTGCGCTGGACACTGTGAGTAATAAAGCAGGAGCAGCCGCAAAAGCATTAGCCCCGTTATCCGCAGGAGCGGCAGCAGTGGGGGCTGCATCGTATGCGGCGGCAATGGACATAGATAATGGCTATGACATTGTGATAACCAAAACAGGCGCAACAGGCGAAGCACTGGAAAGTCTGCAAGGCAGCATGGAAAACATATTTACAAGTTTGCCGATTGATGCAGAAACAGCAGGTACGGCAATCGGAGAAGTAAATACACGTTTCCAGCTTACAGGGGAAGAACTTGAAAAACTGTCACAGCAGTTTATAGAGTTCTCTGAAATCAATGATACAGACCTCAATACATCAATAGATAACGTTGATACGATTTTAAATAAATTCAATGTTGACGCATCACAGGCAGGCAATGTACTGGGACTTTTGACAAAGACAGGACAGGACACCGGGCTATCAATGGATACGTTGGAAAATTCGTTGATGCAGAACGGCAGCACATTAAAAGAAATGGGGCTGGGGATTACAGAAAGTGTAAATTTACTGGCTGCATTTGAGAACAACGGTGTTGATGCAACAACAGCAATGGCCGGATTGAAAAAGTCTGTTAAGAATTATACCGCAGAGGGATTAAGCACAAATGAAGCACTGCAAAAGACGATTGACAGAATCAAAAACGCCAGCACAGAAACAGAGGCGTTATCTATAGCGCAGGAAACGTTTGGTTCTAAAGGTTTTGCGGAAATGGCGCAGGCTATCCGAGAGGGTAAGTTGAGCTTAGACGATTTGGGCGCATCGTTGGACGATTACGGGAACGTAGTACAGGATACCTATGAGGCAACATTAGACCCATGGGACGAAGCGAAAACAACGCTGAATAATCTGAAACTTGCGGGCAGTGATTTGGCAGGCACAGCGTTATCAGCATTGAAGCCTGCCATTGAAAAAGCAACAAGTGCAGTAAAGAACTTTACGGACTGGTTTAGAAACTTGTCAGATGGGCAAAAAGAAACGATTGCTATTATTCTGGCAGTTGTGGCAGCTTTAGCCCCGGCATTATTGATTATAAGCAAGGTGGCGGGGGCGATATCGGGCATAATAAACGTATGCAAGATGTTAAAGCCTGCGATTGCAGCAGTAAATGCAGTAATGGCAGCGAATCCAGTAATGATAGTAGTGATAGCAATAGCCGCATTGGTGGCGGCGTTGGTTGTCCTATATAACAAGTGTGAATGGTTTAGAGAAATAGTTGACGGCATTTTTTCTGCAATCAAAGATTTTGTAGGAAATGCCATTGATACAATCAAAGAATTTATAAGCGCAGTATGGGACAAAATACAGGAGATATGGGGATTTATACAGCCGTACATAGAAATGATATGGGGCGTAATTCAGCAGATCATGGCAGATATCGCACAGATTTTTAGCGATACATGGGAAATTATAAAGGCTGTGTGGGATTTGGTAGCACCGTATTTTATGATTTTGTGGGAAGCAATAAAAACTATATTTTCTGTAGTTAGCGAAGTATTAAGCGGCTTCTTTTTGGTTGCGTGGGAGCTGATAAAAACCGTTTGGGACGTTGCGGTAATGTACTTTACTACAATTTGGGAAAATATCAAAATTGTATTTTCTGTGGTAGCGGAAGTGCTGGGGGCGTTCTTTAGTACGGCGTGGGAAGTCATAAAGGCAGTATGGGACGTTGTAGTAGCGTATTTCCAAGCAGTATGGAATGGTATTAAAACAATCTTTTCAGTAGTAAAAGATGTATTAACGGGGAATTTCAGTGACGCATGGAACGGAATTAAAAGCATTTGGGCTGGGTTTGCTAATTTCTTCAGCACAGCATGGAACAGTGTAAAAACAATATTCAGTGCGGTAGGAAATTTCTTTAGGACAACATTTAGTGCAGCGTGGGAGGCTGTAAAACAGGTATTTGCAAACTGGGGCAGCTTTTTCAGCGGTTTATGGGACAGAATCAAAAGCACGTTTTCTAATTTGGGTACTGCAATATCAAATGCAATCAGTGGTGCAGTACGTGCCGGAATCAACGGAGTAATAAGTACGATTGAAAGAACCATTAACAGTGCAATAGGGCTGATAAATGGGGCAATCGGCTTAATCAATAAGATACCGGGCGTAAATATAGGCGGGCTGGGATATTTAAGCCTGCCAAGGCTGGCACATGGCGGTGTATTACAGAACGGTGCGGCAATGGTTGCAGAGGCGGGACCAGAGTTAATACAAATGGTAAACGGTCAGACGATTGTAACGCCATTGACACCAACGGCAAGAAATACCGCAATGGATACCGTAAACGGTAAACAGGGCGGCAGTACAACAAATGAAATTCAGTTAAAAATTGAGAATTTTTACAACAATAGGGAACAGGACATAAGAGAACTTACAGAGGAAATATTGGAAATTGCAGACCAAATAAAAGAAAGGGAAGAGGCGGCATATGCTTAGTGAATATTTTGAAAGCGCAAATAGCTTTACCTATAACGGCATAAATTCGTTGGATATGGGCTTATTTATTACCGGGCAGAGTGCCGCTGATTCAGCAGCAGAGCCGGAGATTGACACCGTAGAAGTGCCAGCAAGAGGCATTTTGATACAGGACAACAGAATAGACACGCTGGACAACCAGAGATTTAAAGACTATGAGCAGAAATATACATGCTGCGTAGATGCCACGCAGGGCAGGAGCTTAGAAGAACTGGCACACAGCATTTATATGTGGCTGTATGCGCCGGGAATAGAGTATAGCAGGCTGTACGACACTTACAATACAGAACGTTATAGGCTGGCGTATATAAACAGTAACGCCAGCGTGTCAGAACTGGCAAAGCGGTTACTGGGAGAGATAGAAATAACATTCATGTGCAAAGCATATGAAAGACGGCTGAACGGGGATAAGACAATAACCCTAACGAAAGCAGCAACCATATACAACACAGAGGGATTTACGGCAACGCCGTATATAAAAATAACGGGAAGTGGTGGCATTACGCTGTATATCAATAACCGGGCACACACCTTTAAAGATGTGAACGAATACATTGAGATTGACGGCGAAATAATGAACGCATATAAAGGCGATCTGCTACAAAACAGTAAAATGGTTACTACACTTTTCCCAAAGCTGGCAGCAGGAGCAAATAATATAAGCTGGGCTGGCAATGTAACAAAAGTGGAAATTATACCGAGGTGGTGCAGACTTTGATACCGATTCTATACGATGCCTTAGAAAAAGATTTTACGACAAATGGAATAGGGTTTTTAACAGATGCGGTAAGCTGCATTGTAACCGAGGAAAGAAACGGAACATATGAGCTTGCGTTGACATATCCGACAAAAGGACATTTGGCGAAATACATAGAGAATGACGCAATCATAAAAGCAAAGGCAAATGATGAAGATAACCCGCAGCTTTTCCGTATTTACAACCACACGAAAGCTGTAGGAGAAAATACAACATGGTACGGGGAGCATATCAGTTATGAGCTGAACGGCAACCCGGTAGACTGTTTTACCGTAAAAGAAGTAAACGGGGAGCGGGCATTGCATGAGTTGCTGGACGCAGCGATATTGCCGCATGAGTTTACCTGTGCAAGTGATATTACCACAACCAACAGCACCAGCATAGACGGGGCTGTAAGCGTCAGAAATGCTATGGGCGGCACAGAGGGCAGCTTATTGGACGTATGGGGTGGAGAGTATCACTACGACAATTACAGAGTAGAGCTTTTAAAAGCAAGGGGCGTAGACAATGGCGTTACGATTGAGTACGGCAAGAATCTGATAGATGCAAAGCAGGAAAAGAATATTGCAGATGTTGTAACGGTAATTTTTCCGTATGCGAAATATACCGCAGAGGGGGCAGAGCAGGAAACATACATAACATTGCCGGAAAAGGTATTACAGCATGAGAACGCAAACAAATATGCAACGCTGCGTTGTGAGATTGTGGATTTTTCCGGGGAATGGGAAAGCGGAACAATTATTACTACTGACATGCTGCGGGCAAAGGCAAAAGAGTATTTGGGCAAATTAAGCACAAAGCCAAAAGTAAATATTACCCTGTCTTTTGCATCGTTGAAGAAAACCAAAGATTATAAAAATATAAAGGCTTTTGAGAGCGTAAAGCTGTGTGATATTGTTACGGTCAAAATCTTGCCGCTTGATATCAATGTAAAAGCAAAGATTACGAAAGTAAAATATGACAGCATAAAAGAGCGTTACGATTCTCTTGAAATAGGAGAAGCCCGCACGAATCTGACAAAAACCATTACTGCGGCGCAGAAAGAGGCGCAGGAGCTGATAGTAAAGAACCAGACAAGGGCGGAGCAAATCAAAAAGCAGATTGAGAACACCATTAAAAATGTGACTGCGGCAATCACTGGCAACAGCGGCGGGTATGTGGTATTGCACCCGGAAAAGAACCCGCAGGAAATATTTATACTGGATACGCCGGATATGTCCAAGGCTAAAAACGTATGGCGTTGGAATCTTGCCGGACTGGGACATAGCAGTACGGGTGTAAATGGAGAGTTCACAACTGCGATTACGGCAGACGGTCAGATAGTGGCAGATTTTGTTACCGCCGGGGAATTAACTGGGGCTATCCTAAAAGCCGGGACAGTGTACGCAGAGGCGTTAGATGTTGAGTACAGAAATAAAGTAACCAAGCACGCAAACGATGCAGCAGAGGCAGCATTAAACAATGCCAAGCAGTATGCAAACGGCTTACAGGAAAGCACCAACAAAGAAATTCAAGACGTAAATAACGCTATTGACGATATCAACAATGAGCTGGAAACAACAGTAGCAGACGGAATTATAACGGAATCTGAAAAGGCTGCAATACAGAAAATGTTGCAGATAATTGCGAAAGAAAAAGACGAGGCAGACGCAAAGCACGAGGAGTTATTTGATAATGAATATGTGCCGTCTAAGGAACTGAACGCAATGCACAAAGCATGGCTTGCGGTATTTGGAAATACAAATACAGCAAAATATAATGTGCTGGTTACTGCAATCAATGCCGTTATAGATTCTGAAACTAAAGAAGAAATTGAGCAGAATATGGAAACGTACCGAACAGCATACAGCGAGTATGGCGGTGCGGTTACGGAATATCAAATAGCAGTATCAAATGCGATAGAGGCAGCAGCAAATGCCTATGCAGCAGAAAAAGCGAACAGCGTAGGCGAAACCGTCACAAAGGAAATGACGGCTAAAATTGAAAGTACAGCATCAGAAATCACATTGCTGTGCAAAACCATTGAAGAGCATAATATGCACAATTATGTTGTGGGTGGAGATTTTAAAGACGGCTTTACAGATGAATGGTATACGAGCAGTGAAAATAACGAGGTTATCACAGATAGTATGCTGGGAACATGTGCGAAGATTCTAAAAACGTCAAGTACATCATCATACATACGGTGCAAGATTGGAGTGTTGCCAGCTGGAACGTACAGAGTACGGTATAAGGCTGCAACGGCAAGCGGGAGTGAAAGCAACGCAAGAGTACAGTGCACTTTCTACACCACACAGACAACGGCATATGGATTACTGAAAAGTACAGAATGGACAACTGTAGAAAGAGAGGTAACATTACCAGAAAGCACCAGCACAAGGTATTTATATTTGTATGCGTATACGCAAGGCGCAGCCGTATATGTAAAAGATATAGAAGTGCTGGGGCAGATGGCAGTATATACAGAAGCGCAGTTAAAAATAAACAGCGATTCTATTACGCAGGAAGTCAAAAGAGCAAAAGGGATAGAGGACGAATTAAAAGCCTCTATTAAAGTAAATGCTGAAAATATCACAAGCTGCGTAACAAAAGGAAACGTAGGTAGCTATATTACACAGTACTACAACAATGTCATTGTTGCATTTAATAACAGCTCAAAATATGTACAGATTAACGCAGGAGAAATTGCAATTTATGATTATGGCGTAAGTGCCTCTAAAAAACGTGCCGTATTTGATGAACAGGGAAACCATTTTTACCGAGATAATTATTATGTTGGAAAAATTGGTACAAACCAGTGGGCAGATAATAATGCACATAAAGGACTTGTATTTGATTTGGAAACACAAGGAAAGTATATGGCATGGGCACAAAAACCTACAGAGGGGGCAAGCAGTTACACAACCATATTATGCTATTCGAGGGCGAACAGCATATTTACACAAGTGGGTTTACATCTGGGGTGCAATATGTATGGGCATGGCTGGATATTGGACGGAGTAGATTTGCGGAATTGTAACGCAAATGGATATACAACATTCACTGGAACATTACCAGTTGTGTTGGAGATTCATAAAACTGATAATAACGGCGGTATCGGCTGGACTTACGGAAACGTATATATAAAGAACGGTTTAATAACAAGCATACCGACATAAGGAGAGAAGAATATGAGCGAAGAACGAGTAGAAATTACAGAAGAAACAGCACCATTGCCATTGAAAATGCAAGAAGCACCAGCACCAATACAAGAAAGCGAAAACAAAGCACAGACAGACACGTTTAATTTTACAGAGGCAGTTTTAATGGCTCTAAATGAAGAGTAAAGGAGAATGTGCAATGAGTAAAGAACAGGAAGAAATACAGCAGGCAACAGAGGAACATATAGAGCAGCCGTTACCAGACGAACCGAAAGAGGAACAGGGCGAACCAATGGGGATACTCACAAGCCGGGCGCATGAAGATATGACAATAGCCATTTTGCAGGTACAGGCAGCCTATGGACTGCCAGCATATTTAACAGATCTGATTGTAACGGCAGTGCTTGCGGATATCAGGGGCTGTGCAAATAAGGATTTGCTTAATGCATTAAGCAGAAAGGAGTAGCACATGGCGTTACAGAATGTACAAAGAATACAGATTGAACTTGACGGCAGCGCACCTTTTGAGTATGTCGTGGCGAAAGCTGGGGAGAAAGAAAGCCGGATTGTGGAAGTTACGCTTTTAGAGAATAAGAAAGAGTTTACCATACCAGCCGGGACAACAGCAAAAATCAAGTATTATAAGCCAGACGGCAAATTTGTATTGAACAATGCCACAATCAGCGGGAATGTTATCACAGTGACATATACAGAGCAGATGTTGGCAGTTTCCGGCACTGGGCGTGGGGAGATTGTTTTATACAATGGTACAGCCGTATTGCGAAGCACAACCTATTACACAAAGATTACACCAACGGTGTACAAAGAAAATGGGCTGATAAGTGATAATGAGTTTCTGGATATGGCAGAAAGCATTATTGCAATGAATCAACAGACCAATAAGGCAATAAATGCAACGAACAGTGCGGAACAGGCGGCAGCAGATGCCAATACAGCCGCCGCAGCAGCCAACAGTGCAGCAAAAGCGGGAAATGCAGCCGCTACAGCCGGAAATAATGCAGCCAAGGCAGCAAATGACGCAGCAGCGGCAGCCAACGAAGCGGCAAACAGTGTAGACCAGACAAAGAAAGCTGCGACAGCGGCAGCAGAAGCGGCAAACAGTGCAGCCAAGGCAGCCAACGAAGCCGCCACAGCAGCCAACAATGCGGCGAAAGCTGGAAACGAAGCCGCTACAGCCGGGAATAATGCAGCCAAGGCAGCGAATGAAGCAGCAACGGCGGCAAATGAAGCCAAAAGCAATACAGTAACAGCAACACAGAACGCACAGGCAGCAACCAGTGAGGCAAACACAAAGGCGGCAGCAGCAAATAATGCAGCCACAGCAGCAAATAAAGCAGCGGCAGCATGTGAGAACATTGCAAAGGGAATTAACAGCATGACGGACGGCACAACGGGTATTACCTACACAATAGGGATTAACGGCGGCATGGTGTATTTAGAATCAGTATAAGGAGCAGAGCATGGCAAGAATTTATTTAGCAGATAAAGAAACATTGGACAGTACGCACGCCAACACAACTGCAATTCTGGCAGCATTAGAGGAAAGTGGCGGGGAGCATAAGAAAGCGGTACGATACGGTATTAAAATCAGCAAGAGCGACAGCGGAAAGAAAAGCCGGGTAACGTACCTGTACGATGCAGTAGGCATGACACCTGCGGCTATGAACTATACAGACGGTGTTTTTAACTATGGTAGCTGGGGAAATGTTGAATTTGTAAAGAATAACTACCCTTGCATGGTTAAATTTGATGGCACAGAGGACTACAAGTTACTGGCAACGGATTACTCATTAAAAGCAGACGGCACAACGGCAAGTGATGTGGCAAACGTGGATTATGCGGGCAATGCAATGGCTGCATTTAAAGGTGGCTGGCTGTGCCAGTACGAAACGGCTACAGACGAATATATCATTTGGAGCAACGTAAAATACGATGACGGGTACAACGCATACCACAGAACAGCACCAGACGGAGTTATCAGAGAGGGATTTTACCGCAGAATCTATACACCTGCATTATTAAACAATGTGGCTAGGTCTTTGAGTGGGCAGCAGCCAATGGCAAGTAAAAATGCAACGCAGGAACGTACATACATTAAGGCAAATGGCGATGTATGGGAGCATACAAGCTGGTGGGAATGGAATTATATTATTGCACTGTTAAAGATTATGGCAAAATCGGAAGATTTACAGGAAGCATACGGAAATGGAAACATGAGCGGGTATGTGAACGATTCAGCGCAGTTTTATGGCGTACTTGCTACAGGCAGTATGGACGATAAAGGGCAGTTTTACGGATACAATGCTGGAAACAAACAGGTTAAGGTATTCCACACAGAGGCAATGTGGGGTGATCAGTGGGAGCGTATCTGTCAAATGGTATGTGATAAAGGCGTTGTGAAAGTACAGCCGTATGGAGATTGCAATTTAACTGGCGCAGGATTTGAAAAAGTGCTGGATTTTGCAGATTATGGAGTAAGCGGCAGCGTTGGCGGTTACATGAAAGATACTGTTATGACGAAAGCGGGACGTTTCCCGGTAACATATACAGGCAGCAGCTCAACATATTTGTGTGATTACTTTTGGTTGAATACGGGCATTGTGGCTGTGCCTCTTGTGGGCGGCAACTGCCCCAACGGGCTGAATTGCGGGGCTTACGTGAACTTGTCCCGCACCGCTGGCTTTGCGAACTGGAGCATTGCGCCCGGTCTTTCTTGTAAAATGCCTAACGCTGCGTAAGCAGCAAAGGGGGAACGGGGGATTTTCCCCCCGCATGAAAGTACAACATACGAAAAAATAACGGTAGAGAGAATATAGTAGGGGATTTCCGGGGCGTGGCTGTGCCTCTTGTGGGCGGCAACTGCAACAACGGGCTGAATTGCGGGGCTTACGTGAACTTGAACAACACCGCTGGCAATGCGAACTGGAACATTGCGCCCGGTCATTCTTATCAAATTATGGAAGATTAACCAAATGCCCCGGAAATTCCTACACCGCTGGCGGTTGAAATACCGCTGAAAGTGAAAATACAGCCGTAAAAGGTGCAGTATGGTAGCCGGGGCAAAGCCCTTAGTTGTATAGCGTGGCGAATTACTGCAAGGCGATAAGAAAGAGAATAAGAATGATTAGTTTTAATGGCGTAAGCGAACAACTGTATATACCAGAGGAACAAATAAAAGATATATACAATGCATCAAAAGGAAAGAGTAAGAAAGAACAGGCACAGATAGTAAAAGCGAATGTAGAACGCTACAGAAAAGAGCTGGATAAAAGATTAAAGAACAATACATTTGCACCGAAAAGACATAAAACAAAAATCATACAGGAAAATTCCTGCAAGAAAACACGAAAGATAGTAAAGCCGCAATATATGTATGAGCAAATGGCGCACCATTCTGTAATGCGGGTATTTGTGCCGATTGCAATGAGAGGCATGTATTACCATGTGTACGGGAGCATACCGGGGAAAGGTGTACACAGAGGGAAAAGAACCGTTGAACGGTGGATAAGAGAGGATAGCAGAAACTGCAAGTACATATATAAGCTGGATATACGTCATTTCTTTGAGAGTGTGCCGCACAGAAGATTAAAGAAAGCACTAAAACGAAAAATCAGAGATAGAGAGTTACTAAAGAAATTATTCCTTATCATAGACAGCCATAAACCGGGGCTACCATTGGGCTATTACCCGTCACAGTGGTTCGGTAATTTTTATTTACAGCCACTAGATCACTTTATTATGGAGCAGTTACATGTAAAGCATTACATACGGTATATGGACGATATGGTTATATTCGGAAACAATAAAAAGGAACTGCATAAAGCGAGGCTGCAAATTGAGAAATTCATAATGGAAGAGCTGGGGCTGCAAATAAAGAAAAACTGGCAGGTATTCCGTTTTGATTACGTAGACAGAAAAGGAAAACGCAGAGGCAGACCGTTGGACTTTATGGGATTCAAATTTTATAGAGATAGAACAACTATACGAAAGAGCATATTACAGGGCATACGTGGCAAGGTCAACCGGGTAAAGCGAAAAGAAAAGATTACGTGGGTAGATGCAGGTAGTTTACTTTCTAGGCTGGGCTGGATTTGGCATAGTGACACTTACGCATATTACGAAAGATACATAAAACCATATGTAAAAGTAAAAGTGCTAAAAACGCTGGTTTCAAAGCACGCAAGAAAGGAGAACGAACGCAATGGAATGGTACGCAGCAGAAAGCACCGCAGAAGAGAAACCCAAAGAGCTGGATATAACAAGCAGCCCGCACCTTGTATATAAGAGGCGCAATATTGAAAGAGTACCCATGAGTAACGAAAATGAGGAAAGCATGGCAGGCGAAAAGTGGGTATATGAAGAATGTATGCAGGATAAAGAAGAGTATGAGAGCCAGCAGGCAGAATTATTAAGCCCAACTACAGAGGCAATCATGCAGGAAATTTCTGCATTGCAGATGCAGCAGACAGAAACGCAGATCACACTTGAAATGTTAATGGAGCAGTAGAAAGGCGGTACAGACATGTACGAAGAACTGAAAAAGAAATACGATAAAGGCTATATCACAAAGGCAACATTAAAAGGCTGGGTACGCATTGAGCGTAAGGTAAAGGGCAGAGGGATTACAGAGGAACAGTACGAGCAGATTACAGGCGAAAAATACGAGGCATAGGAGAAACACAGAGAAAATGGTAGAACAGGTAATAACTTACATTACGGCAAACTGGGTAGCATGGTTATTTGCCGGAGCGTATGCAATTCTTATTGCACTTTATAAAAAAGAGAAACAGCAGCATAAGGAAGAAAGAGAAGAAAACAAGGCAGTGCGTGAGGGATTGCAGGCACTTTTGCGGCAGCAAATCATAGATATTTGCTTAAAGTATGAGGAACGCAAAGAAGCCCCGGCATGGGCAAAGCAGGCTGAAACATCAGCATATAAAGCCTATGAAAAGCTGGGCGGCAATGATGTAGCACACGCAATGCATGAAAGATTTATGCAACTGCCATTATCAGACGGTAATTTAGAAACAGAAAGGATACATTAGCAGTAAATGACATATCGCAGGAGAAAGCGGCGTAGAAGAGTGACACCACAGGCGGCGGTAAGCTGGCTGTGGGAGTTCAGTAAAAAAGTGGTGTGGACGGTAACACTCTTATACATTGTGTCGTTTTTGTTCGCAATGGTTTTATGTTGGCGAGAGCTACAGTTTATAGGAAACACAGCAGCAATAACAACACTGATTACAGAATCAAACGAAACATTCCGGGTAGTTGTTGGTGGATATCTGATTAAAGCAGGCATAGAAAACGCCTGCAAGATTGTTACCAGTAAGCAAACGCCGCAGGAAGAAACAGACGATAACGCAGAGGGGTAAGGTGGTAATATGGGCTTTATCATGGAAAATATCAGAGTTATAGGAATTGTGTACCTTATAGGTGCAATCATTACTTTTATTGGTTTATTTGCTTTTTTTATGTGGGCGGCAAAGGCAGATGCCAAGGAACAGGAATTATACCCGGAATATCCGATAGAAGATGAAAACGAACCATTCAGCTTGTACATAACGGTTGTATTTATTATTTCCATTATGACGGCAATTATATGGTGGGGCGTACCGCTTTTGTTGGGTGGGTTGCTTCTTTATGACAAGATAACGCAGGAGTACCCGCAGTTAATGGGTGGCATGAATGACACAGAAGAAAAAGAAAACGGAAAGGAATAGAGAAAATGGAAAAAGTACTTTTTTATGTAGCGGCAGCATTGATTGCTGTAATGGTTTTGACACTGTGGGTAAATATTATTGTGGCAATCACAAAAAAGGTTGTTGCGTGGGACAAGTTCCCGGTGCAGGTGTGGGTAATGATTGTAGCCATTGCCTCTACATTGATTACCGCAGCAGCATTTGCACAGTATTTTAATATTGCAATGTTGTGGTATTACTGGGTAGCAGCTATTGCGCTGGGCTTTTTGGTATGCTATGCGGCAATGTTTGGATATGACAACCTTTATAAGCAAATCATGGAAACTGTACAAAAGATAAGGGAACTACTGGCAGGAATCACAAAAGACGCTGAATAGAAAGAATGAGGATAAAACTATATGAGCGTATTGATTGGACACGCAAGCATCAGCGAGAACGGAACTATTAACGGAAAAAAGGGAGATCAGACGGGAAAAGAGGTATGTGTAAGAAACTTTTATAGTAAACCATGGGATTTTATGGCAATCCACCCGGACGCAAACGTAAGAGAGAAGCACGCAAAAGCGGTAGAGGCAGGCTGTGCAAATGACAATATTGGATACGGACAGGGCGATAGAAACACGCTGAACACAGAGGCAAAGAAAGTAAATTATGATTTGTCAAAAGTAGGGCTGTGCAATACGGACTGTAGCGAGTTCCAGAACGTGTGCGCCGTTGCATCTGGCGCAGCAGGCGTAACGCATGGCAGTAACGGGTGGACTACAGCAACCATGCGTAACGCATTAAAGGCTGCGGGCTACAAAATCATTACAGACAGTGCATTTCTGAAAAATGAAAATTACTGTGTAAGAGGTGCAATCTATGTAAAAGAAAGCTCACACACCGTATGTGGGCTGACAAATGGAGCATACGCAGCACAGACGCTTGCAAAAGCCGGAATTGGCGGATACGCCGGAAATAACAACTATTCTGGCAAAGGAATTGGTACAGCGGTTGCAAAATGCGATATGAACATCAGAAGCGTAGCAGAAGTAAAGAGCAATACTGTATACAGTTCGATTAAAGCGGGCACAAAGGTAGAAGTACTGGAAGTGCTGGCAAATGGCTGGTATAAGATTGTATGGGCGGGCGCAGCTTGCGGTTATGCTTATACATCGAATACAAACAATAAGTATTATACATATACCGTCAACAGCAAAAACAACAGTACCAGCACAAGCGGCAGCAGTGGATTAAAGCAGACACAGAAACCAGAATCAGCGTTATATTTTGATAAGTCACTGGCGGGCGCATATGTTGTTACGGCAGACGAGTTACACATGAGAGCCGGAGCAGGAAAAACAAAGGCGGATTACGGAACTATCGCAGAGGGTGGCAAGGTGCATTGTTACGGATACTACAACAAAGAAAAGGGCACAGATACAAAATGGTTGTATGTTGCCTGCGGAAACGTAACGGGATATTGCCACAGCGCATATTTGAAAAAGGCGTAATATGGACGCACAAACAGCGGGCAGAGTATTGGCAGCGTTGGTAATATGCAGCGGGCACAATAAAGGCTGTGACGAATGCCCGGCATACGATGCAGAAGCCACAGGAGAAGCACAGCAGAAACGATGCAATGAATTATTGAGCGATAGCAATATTGAAAAAGCATTAGAAACAATGAGAGGATAAAAGAAAGGGTAGCGGTGTGAGCCGTTACCCTTTTTGCCTACTGGTTTAAAACCAGATCGTAAAATACGTTTTCAGATAAAATCTGTATGTCCTTGCCTTTTAAAATAAGTGATTCAGCCTTTTTCTGTTTATTGCTTTTGCCGTCTTTTATGAGGCTGCAAAAATCATTGTTGCCGAGAATTAAATAATTTGTTTTGGCTGTGACGTTATCCCCGCACTGCCCGCCGAGATTTACTACAAGCTGCATGGCATCTTTACGCTGCATCTTTTCCAATGTGCCAGTGAATACACAGAGCTTGCCGTAAAGCGGGTGGCTGGTATCAAAATTATCTGTAGTTGCCGTAATATCTTTTGCATGTAGCTGGCGGCTGGAATAAGAAGCCTTAAAGCTGTCAAAGTCCCCGTATTGTGAAATTGCATCAGAAAGCAATGCTTGATAGCAGGCGTTGCAGGCTTCGCAATCAGCATAGGAGCGGTGCGCCGGGGAAGAAATTTTATAATGAGCGGCAACCGTTTCTAGTTTGTGGTTTTTCAGTTCCGGCAGCAGTTTCCTTGCAAAGCGCATTACATCAACAAAGGAATTGGTAAAATCAATGCTGTGCGTATCCTGCAATACGTCATAAATAAAATTGATATCGAAATTTACGTTATATCCTACAAGGATATCAGAATCGACAAAATCATAGAAAGATTTAATTGCATCGGAAATGGCGGGAGCATCAGCAACCAGATCGTTTGTTATCCCGGTCAATTCGGTTATAAAGCTGTCAATAGGTTCGGTGGGTTTAACAAGAGTAGTAAAAGAATCAACTAAAGAACCGTTTGAGTAGCGCAGTGCGGATAGTTCGATGATTTCACAATAACGGGAGTCCAGCCCGGTTGTTTCAATGTCGATTACCGTATAAGTATCTGGTGCGGCAATGAGGCTGTGCCCTTTATTTGGGCGGCTGGGTTTTTCTGATTTATCAGACGTAGTAACAAAAGGTTTCCCGTTTTCATCAATACCGATAGAAATGAACATAGTAAATACCCTCTTTCGTTTGAAAATTATAGTCATGCTGACCTTTAACACAATTATGCTTTTGAAATGTGGTAAAGTCAAGAAAAATTCTGATTATTAACACAAAGACGATAGGGGCGTACTGAATGAAAATATACGCATACAAAGGGAAAGATAATTTATGTGGGGAACGCATAAGGTTGGCGAGAGCGAAAAACAGAATTACACAAAGCGATTTAGCAGCACGTATGCAGGTAGCTGGGGTTACAATAGAAAGAGATTCGATAAGCCGGATAGAGCGGGGCACAAGAATTGTAACAGATTACGAATTAAAAATATTTTCTAAAGCGTTGGGCGTAAGCATGGAATGGCTGACAGACGAAAGCGGGACACTGTAACAATAGTTATGGTGTTTTTCTTTATAAAAAATACACCCAATGAGTAAAAAGCAATTGACAAATGTACTCAATGGGTATATAATATAATTGTAGCAAGGGAACAGCAGGAAAGGAGTTAAAAATGGAGAACGAAGAAATGAGCAAAGCCGATTTAATAGCAATGTTGGTATCAATTAGAGAAGTAGCAAGAACAAACGGGGAAACACATACAGTAGAACATATAGAAAAGATTCTTGAAGAAGTAAGAAAATAAAATAGGATTAAGGGAACACACGAGGGGCGGATACCTAAACAATCCTGCTAACCGCCCCAAGTGCTTAATTAGATTATAGCAGGAAAAAAATAAAAGGCAAGAGGTGTAATAGAATGAAAGCAGTAAAGGGATATACAAAAAGCGATTATATTGCAATCTGCAAAGAGGAAGAGGGCGGAGAGGTCTTTAATTTCAAATCAATGGACAAAGCTGCCGAATATATTGTAAAATTCTTGCCGGGTTCTTCAAAAAAAGAAGCGGTTGCAGGAATTATCAATGATACTAATTGTGACTGGGTTTTCTTTGAAGATGAAAGCGTCATTTTTAGATATTATGGAAGAGGGTACAACGAAACAATCATAAACGAAATGAGAGAAAATGGATATGGAGCGTAAAGAAACGGATAAAGTGACGATTGAAGAGGCACGCAAACAGCAGGGCATGAGCAGGCGCGAAGTATCGGAATGGTTAGAGATACCATATAGAACGCTGACAAACTGGGAGAATGGGGTACGGAGTTGCCCGCATTATATTGAAAAGCTGATAGTAGAAAAGATATTGCAGGGCAAATAACAAAAAGCACACAGAGAGCCGCAGGACAACAACGCCTGCGGCTTGTTTTACGAAAGAGGGCGGGAACATGGCAAATCAAAAGGGTAGCAGACAATTAAAACACAATGATAGAATCAGATTAGAAGCCTTGTATAATGCAGGGCACAAGGTTGTAGAGATTGCAGAGATTTTGCATGTACACCGAAGCACAATTTATAACGAGTTGAAGCGTGGGCAATATGAACATTTGAACAGTGATTATACAAGAGAAATGAGATACAGCGCAGACCTTGCACAACGGAAATATGAGGAAAATTTAAAAGTGCGAGGAACACAATTAAAGATAGGAAATGATATTAAGCTGGCAAATTACATAGAGGACAAAATAATAAATGAAGATTACAGCCCGGACGCAATCATAGGGGAACTGACAGCAGAGGGACGCTGGGGAGAATTTCAAACCAGAATATGCACCACTACAGTATACAGCTATATTGATAAGGGAATCTTTTTAAAGGTAACAAATAAGGATTTGCCAGTAAAGAAGAACAAAAAGCGCAAATATAATAAGGTAAAGAAACAGAAAAGGGCAGAAGCAGGGGAAAGCATAGAAAACAGACCAGAAGCAATAAACAACCGGGAAGAGTTCGGACATTGGGAAATGGATAGCGTAATAGGACAGCGGGGGAAATCGAAAAATACATTGCTGACGCTCACGGAGCGAAAGACACGAGCAGAAATTATTTTTAAATTGCCAGATCACAGCGCAGAGGCAGTAGTGGCAGCAGTTGACAGATTAGAGAAACGCTGGGGAGAAATGTTTAAGACAGTATTTAAAACTATCACAGTAGACAACGGCACAGAGTTTGCATATTGTGCAGAGTTGGAACGTTCAGCGATAGGCGAGGGGAAAAGAACCAAAATGTATTATTGCCACCCGTACAGCAGTTGGGAGCGTGGCACAAACGAGGTAACAAATAAAATGGTGCGCCGCCGAGTTCCAAAGGGTACAAATTTTGACGGACGGACAGAGGAAGAAATACAGGCAGTGGAAGAGTGGATAAATAAGTATCCAAGGCGCATACATGGGTATAAATCAGCAGGGCAGTTATTTGATGAAGAACTTAAAAGAATCAGTTAATCTATTAAAAGGGTATAATGGCTGGCTGGAAACGGCACAGCCTTATTGGATTGCTTACAAAAAGAACAGTGAAAACAGAATATACAATAAAAGCACATATGTTTTGTACAAAATGCCGATATTGAAATTTTGTCGAAAAAAAGGTTGAAATTTTTAGCTTGATGATGAGTATGTTAAAATTATGTACAAATCTCCGTTAATGTGGTACACTATATACTTGTATCAGCAAACATCCGATACACAAAATACATATGAAATCAATTTAAAGGAGATATATATACCATGAAACTCGGCATAGTCGGACTTCCGAACGTCGGAAAGTCTACATTATTCAACTCACTCACAAAGGCAGGAGCGCTTTCAGCAAACTATCCTTTTGCTACAATCGACCCAAACGTAGGTATCGTTTCAGTGCCTGACGAGAGAATCGTAAAGCTCGGAGAGCTCTATCACACAAAGAAGGTTACACCTGCAACAATCGAATTTGTTGATATCGCAGGTCTTGTGAAGGGAGCCAGTAAGGGTGAGGGACTTGGAAACCAGTTCCTTGCAAATATCCGTGAGGTAGATGCAATCGTACACGTAGTGCGCTGCTTTGAGGATACAAACATTATCCATGTAGATGGCTCTGTAGATCCTGCAAGAGATATCGAGACAATCAATCTTGAGCTTATTTTCTCGGATGTTGAGATTCTCGACAGAAGAATTGCAAAGATTGCAAAGCAGGCAAGAATGGACAAGACACTTGCAAAGGAGCTTGAGCTTGTCGAGGCAGTAAAGGCTCATCTCGAGGAAGGCAAGATGGCCAGAACCTTTGAGGTGCCTGATGATGAGGATGCCCAGCTTTGGTTCAAGGGCTATAATCTCCTTACAGCAAAGCCTACCATCTACGCTGCAAACGTATCAGAGGACGACCTTGCAGATGACGGCGCAAACAATCCACATGTTGCAAAGGTAAGAGAAATGGCAAAGGAAGAGGGCGCAGAGGTATTTGTTATCTGTGCACAGATTGAGCAGGAACTTGCAGATCTCGATGAGGACGAAAAGAAGGAGTACCTTGAGGATTTAGGTGTTGAGTCAAGCGGTCTTGATAAGCTTGTAGCAGCCAGCTATTCACTTCTCGGACTGATTTCCTTCCTCACAGCAGGAGAGGATGAGTGCCGTGCATGGACCATAAAGAAGGGCACAAAGGCACCACAGGCAGCCGGCAAGATACATACTGACTTCGAGCGTGGCTTTATCAAGGCAGAGGTAGTCAACTATCAGGATCTTCTCGACAACGGAAGCCTTGCAGCCGCAAGAGAAAAGGGTATCGTAGGAATGGAAGGAAAAGAGTACGTTGTTAAGGACGGAGATGTAATTCTCTTCAGATTTAATGTATAATTTTATTAATAAAACGCTTTTATAAGCACAAAATCAAAAAGAAACGCATAAGATAGACCAAGGGAGGTCTGTTTTATGCGTTTTCTGGATTTATGCGAAAAAGAGGTTGTGAGCGTGGAGGAGGGCAGGTTCATCGGACACGTGCGGGATTTGGAGTTTGACCCGGTCTGTGGCAAAATCTGTGCGATTATTGTGCCGGGACCGGGAAAATATATGGGAATATTTTGCAGGGATTACGAATATTGTATTCCGTGGGTTAAGATTGTAAAGATAGGACCCGATATAATATTGGTAAATATATGTGAGTCTGATATGCGGCGTAAGCTGTTGTGATTAAAAAAGTTAAAATAAGTACAAAACATATTGACAACAAAAATTAGTATAGATATACTAAAATGTGTATAGGTATTTTTAAATACAGATGATATGATATCTACGGAGGGTGCAGCATGAAGTGTCCATTTTGCAGTAGTGACAACACAAGGGTAATAGACTCAAGACCGGCTGATGACAACAGCTCTATCAGGCGCAGAAGGCTGTGCGATGATTGCGGCAAGCGTTTCACTACATATGAGAAGGTGGAGACAATCCCGCTCATCGTTATAAAAAAGGACAATAACAGAGAGCAGTATGACCGCTCCAAGATTGAAAAGGGCGTGCTTCTTGCATGTCACAAGAGACCAATTTCAGCAGACACAATCTCAAAGCTTGTAGATGAGGTCGAGATAGAAATCTTTGCCAGAGAGGAAAAGGAAATCTCCACATCACTCATCGGAGAGCTTATTATGGACAGATTAAAGGACCTTGATGCGGTAGCATATGTGAGATTTGCATCAGTTTACAGAGAGTTTAAGGATGTCAACACCTTTATGACGGAGCTTAAAAAGATGCTTGACACCAAATAGTGTTTAGGCAGCAGGATTTATTTAGAACAGGATAGGAAGGTGCGTATGAACATTTCCGGTATTCGCCCGAGCGAAGGCTTTTATTCATACAATTCCATAAGGTTAAACGAGCTTAGAAACAGCCAGATTATGAGGTCGAAGCAGGCTGTGGATGACACAGCTTCACAGGCTTCTGCTGCTGATGATACAGCTGATTATGAGGCTGCAAGGGCAAGGCAGAGCTTTACCTCGCTTGATTATGCAAATACATATGATTCCAATGCGAGCTATGAGCTTAAGGGGGCTGACAGTGATATCAGCTCGCTTGATGTCACAAAGGCTGTATCCGATTTAGACAAGGATAAGGTATTGCAGCAGTATCAGCATTTTGTCGGCAGTGCGGATGGTATGGTTATGCAGCAGGCAGCCTTGAATGAACAGATTAACAGGGAGACTGAGAATTTTATACTATGAGTTTTTTATACCCGGGAGAGTACATTGACTCGACATACAGCATAGATTTTGATAAATTATATAAGGAGGGCTACAGGGGTGTCATTTTTGATATAGACAACACCCTTGTGACTCATGGTTCGCCTGCTGATGAGCGGGCGATTGCTTTGTTTGGGCACCTTAAGGAGCTTGGGTTTTCGTGCCTGGTGCTCTCAAACAACAAGGAGCCGCGTGTGAAGAGCTTTGCTAAGCAGGTTGGGATAAAGTATATCTACAAGGCAGGAAAGCCCAAGCCATCAGGCTATCGTGCTGCGATGGAGAGGCTTGGCACAGATACGAAAAACACTCTGTTTGTGGGAGATCAGATATTTACGGATATCATCGGAGCCAATCTTACCGGCATCAGGTCAATACTTGTAGCACCTATTGACCCGCATGAGGAGATACAGATTGTGCTTAAGCGCTTTATTGAAAAGCCTGTAATTGCTTGCTATAAGCGGCATTTGAAGAAAGTAAATAAATAATTTTAACTATAAATTTAAATTTTTTGGAGGCAGATATATTATGAAGATTGCAATCGGAAACGATCACGCAGCAGTTGAGCTTAAAAAAACAATAATGGAGTACGTTGAGAGCATGGGACACGAGGTGACCAACTTCGGCACAGATTCAAGTGAGAGCTGCAATTACCCTGAGTATGGTGAGAAGGTGGCTAATGCAGTGGCATCAGGTGAGTTTGACTGCGGAATACTGATATGCGGTACAGGTGTAGGTATCTCAATAGCAGCCAACAAGGTCAACGGCATCCGCGCGGCAGTGTGCTCAGACACAGCCACAGCACGCCTTGTAAAACAGCACAACAATGCCAACATCATAGCCTTTGGTGAGAGAATTGTGGGTGTTGAGCTTGCAAAGGATATCGTAAAGGCTTATCTGACAGCCGAGTTTGAGGGTGGCAGACATGCCAAGAGAGTCGCTATGATATCAGATATCGAGGCAAGAAACTAATATAAAACCAATACAAATTCATACAATAGAAAATAAATACTTGAAATGTATTGCTTTTTATTGTAAAATGGACGAATGAGAGAGCTTAGGCTCGCACGATTTAAGGAGGAAGTAACTAATGATTTCAGCAGGAGATTTCAGAAACGGTGTTACTATCGAGTTCGAGGGAAACATCTATCAGATTATCGAATTTCAGCATGTTAAACCAGGAAAAGGTGCAGCATTTGTACGTACAAAGTTAAAGAATATCATCAGTGGTGGTGTTGTTGAGAAGACATTCCGTCCAACAGAGAAATGCCCTACAGCACACATTGACCGTAAGGATATGCAGTATCTTTATGCAGATGATGATTTCTATCATTTCATGGATGTTGAGACATATGACCAGATTGACTTACCAAAGGATGAGGTTGGCGATGCTCTCAAGTTTGTAAAAGAGAATGAGATGTGTAAGGTTTGCTCACACAAGGGCAATGTATTTGCAGTTGAGCCACCACTTTTCGTTGAGCTTACTGTTACAGAGACAGAGCCTGGCTTCAAGGGCGATACAGCAACAGGTGCTACAAAGCCTGCTACAGTTGAGACAGGTGCTACAGTTTATGTACCACTTTTTGTTGAGACAGATGATGTTATCAAGATTGACACAAGAACAGGTGAGTATCTTTCACGTGTATAATCTGTAGTTTTATGAGTCTGCACATATTCCGGTATGCTTGGAGTATGTGCAGGCTTTTTTTATTTGTGTGCTGTGTGGCAGGTGAGAATCCCGACAGCAAGCGTCATAAACACGTGCGATACAAGCATAGCCCACAGATATGCGTCTATCCCATAGCGAGGGATGAGAAGCACAATCATCAGTATTCTTATTGCGCAGGTGAGCAGATTGACAAAAAGCACCTGCTTCGCTTTCCCAAGACCGTGCAGTATGCTGCTAAGCATTCCACTTATGTGCATCAGCGGGCACAGAAAACACAGCCTTCTGAGAAAATACCCGCACAGCTTCGATGAAAAAAGAAAATCCCCTATAAAATCTGACAGCATATAGAATGTGCATGTAAATACAAGTCCAAAGCACAGCCCGAATAATGCGCAGGAGTTTATGGCTTTTGTGATTTTGCTATCCTTTCCGGCGGCATTTGCTTCAGAAACAGATGGCAGAAGCATCACGCAGGCACAGCTGCAAAGCACACCGGGAAATAAAAGCACAGGCAGGGTGAGTCCTGAAATGGTTCCGAATATGTCAAGGGCTGATGCCGGTGTGAGCCCGTAGAGCTTAAGCGTTCTTGGGATAAGCACATTTTCGATGGAGGATGAAAAGCTCACCAGTATGTAGTTTAGTGATAATGGAATGAAAAGTGCAGCCATGCCAAAGGCTGTTGTTTTCAGGCCTTTGACTGATAATTTAAAGCATGAAAAATCTTTTTTTACAGTGATAACGGAAAAGACGGTTGCGCACGCCTCGCCTGCCACGATGCCGAATATCGAGTATACAGGCTTAAAGCCAATGCTGCCGTCTGACAGCATTGAATATATCAGATAGCAGGTGCCGATGCGCGCGGTCTGCTCAATTAATTGTGTGGCAGCGGGAACGGCAGCTTTTTTTAGGCCGTAATAGTATCCGTTTATGCAGGAATGGATGGCTGCAGGCAGAATTGAAAAGGACAATGCCCTGACAAGCGCACTACAGCGCGGCTCGCTTAAAATATAAAGGCTTATGTAGTTGGCATTGGAATACATAATAATTGTGAGTAAAAGTGCGATGACGGCTGACATAATTATTGCGCATAGGAGTATAGTCTGCCTGTTTTGAGGCTTTTCGGCAACAAGCTTTGATGTGGCGGTCTGAAAGCCATTGCAGCAGAGTGACATGCATACGGACATGAGTGGAATCACAAGCTGATAGAGTCCAAGACCTGTTGAGCCCATGACGTTATTTAGAAATATGCGAAAGAAAAATCCCATAAACCGACTGGTTGTACTGGCAAGTGTCAGAAAAATAGTTCCGGTCACAAGTGGATTGGATAAATATTTTTTTACAATCAAAAAATCACCTGTCATATGTTGTCTTAGAAGTATATGTGCTTCTTTGCATATATATGACAGGTGATTATTTTATTGTGTGTTAAACAGCTATTCTGCACTATGTTATCTTATATTTGTGAGATTAACTCATAAAGTGGCGGATAGCTTTGGCTACGCCGTCGTTTTCGTTTGTGTCGGTGACGTAATCAGCCTGCGCCTTAAGCTCATCGGTTGCATTTCCCATGGCCACGCCGATGTGTGCGGCTTTTACAATAGCCATGTCGTTTTCGGTGTCACCGACAGCCATTGTTTCATCAGCTGCGATACCCAGGATTTGAGCCAGCTTATGAAGCGCCACACCCTTGTCAACGCCTGCTTTTGTAAATTCCAGATTGCCGTAGCCGCCGCTTACAAGCGTGATTTCAGGGATTTTTTTCAGGTGTTCAAATACCTCGTCGCGGCAGTAGAAGTTATCATCTGCATCCTTTGGAAAATTGATGGTCATTTTCTGCATATGATAATTGTTTTCGCGCATCATTTCAGTGATATCGTTCACACGCTTTCTGGTTGTCATGATGTATTCCTTTATAGAAGGAGGCATTTTGAGCTCCTTTGCATCCTCGAGACACTTGTACGGAGAATAGCCACAGCCGTTTATGAAGGCGTCCATATGAACGCGCTTTGTCATCAGGTAATCGATTATTGAAAACGCTGTCTCATCAGAAAGGCAGTTTTCGTAAAGACATTTTTTTGTGTCAATCTCGTAGATTGCACTTCCGTTTGCAGTGATAGCGTAGCGGATGCCGGTGCCCTTAATTGCATCAAACGGCAGTCCGCCGAATGGACGACCGGTGGAGATAACCACATTTATCCCGGCGGCAGTTGCCTCTTTTATAGCTTTTATATTTTCCTCTGATATCTGACTTTGGTTGTTGAAAAGTGTTCCGTCGAGATCTAAAGCGATAAGTTTCATAAGAAATCCTTTCTTTTGTTTGAAAAATATAGTGTTTTAGTATATTATGGTGAATAGACTATTGATTTTTTGGTTTTAAAATCGGTTACAATGATAATATAAATTTTCACAAATTTCAAGGATGAAGAGCACATAGCTTTTGCTTTGAAATATTTTACACTGTGGAGTGAATAACAGCTGAAACGGAAAAGGAAACGAAATGACAAGAGAAGAATTCAGAAAATATATCAGAGAAAACATAGTTATCCTGGATGGCGCGACCGGTACAAACCTGATGGCGGCGGGCATGCCTGTAGGTGTGTGCCCAGAGGAATGGGTGATGGAGCATCCGCAGGTGATTCTTGATCTGCAGAAGGCTTATGTCGATAACGGCACGAATATTGTTTATGCACCTACATTTACAGGAAACAGGATTAAGCTTTTAGAATATGGTTTACAGGAGAAAATTAACGAGATAAATACTACACTGGTTGGCCTGTCAAAGCAGGCTGTCGGGGATAGGGCACTTGTAGCTGCAGATATGACGATGACCGGCAGACAGCTTTTTCCACTCGGGGATCTGATGTTCGAGGAGCTTTTGGAGGTGTACAAGGAGCAGGCGAGGATCCTTGATGCGGCGGGCGCAGATGTTTTTGTGGTTGAGACAATGATGAGTCTTCAGGAGTGCAGAGCGGCAGTACTTGCTATAAAAGAGGTAAGCGACCTGCCTATTATGGTGACACTCACCTACAACGAGGATGGCAGGACTCTTTTTGGTACACCGCCTGAGACAGCAGTTGTTGTGCTGCAGTCACTTGGAGTGGATGCAATCGGTGTGAACTGCTCGACGGGACCTGCTGAGATGATAGCTCTGGTTGAAAAAATGGCAGAGTACTCTACAGTGCCTCTTATTGCAAAGCCAAATGCCGGGCTTCCGGAGCTTGAGGATGGTAAAACTGTATACAAGATGACTCCGGATATGTTTGCCGATGCGATGAGAGGGCTTGTGAAGGCAGGTGCATCCATTGTAGGAGGCTGCTGTGGCACCACGCCGGAGCATATACGTGCACTGACAGAGGCCGTAAAGTCAATGCCTGTTCATAAGCCGCTTGAGCATCATAGAAGAGTGCTTGCGTCTGAACGAAAGAATGTAGAGATTGACTTAGATGGCAACTTTACTGTGGTCGGAGAAAGAATCAACCCTACAGGCAAGAAAAAGCTGCAGGCACAGCTTCGTGAGGGAAAGCTTGACCTGGTGCGCCAGATGGCTATGGAGCAGGAGACAAATGGTGCGAGAATACTTGATATCAATATGGGCATGAATGGTATCGATGAGAAGGAGATGATGAAATCGGTTATATACGAGGTTTCATCTACTGTGGACTGTCCACTTTGTATTGATTCAAGCTATGTGGAGGTAATAGAGGAGGCTCTTAAGATTTATCCGGGAAGAGCTCTAATCAATTCTATTTCTCTTGAGACTGAGAAGATGGAAAAGCTTCTGCCTCTTGCGGCAAAATACGGAGCGATGTTCATACTCTTACCACTTTCGGATGCAGGATTGCCAAAGGATGTCGAGGAGAAAAAGCAGATTATAAATACTATTTATGACAAGGCACTTTCGCTTGGAATGGCACATGAGGATATCGTGGTGGATGGACTTGTTGCGACAATAGGTGCAAATCCAAAGGCCGCAATCGAGTGCTATGAGACCATTGCGTACTGCAAGGATGAGAAAAAGCTTCCTACAATATGCGGACTTTCAAATATATCCTTCGGACTGCCTGAGCGTATGTACGTGAACACAGCGTTTCTTACAATGGCCATATGCAAGGGACTCACCATGGCTATTGCCAATCCATCACAGGAGCTTTTGATGAATGCTGCATTTGCATCGGATATGCTGCTCGACAGACCTGACAGCGATATAGCATACATCGAGCGCATGAGCAGACTTGCGGAGGAAAAGGCCCAATATGAGACTGTTGTTGTGAAAAAGTCGGACAATGATGCGTCTGCTTCAAACGGCACATGCGCAGCGGGCAGTAAGGATGCGGTATTTCAGGCTGTCTTAAAGGGAAACAAGGGCAGTATAATTGATGAAGTAAAGAAAATGCTTTCTGATGGGGCAAAGCCTGACGAGATTATTAATAACAGCCTGATTCCGGCTATTAATGAGGTGGGAGAGCTTTTTAACCAGAAGAAATATTTCCTGCCACAGCTTATCGGCAGTGCAAATACCATGAAGCTTGCTATAGAACATCTCGAGCCGTTACTTGAAAAGAAGGACTCAGGTGATGATATGCCGACTCTTGTCATTGCAACGGTGGAGGGCGATATTCATGATATAGGAAAGAACCTTGTCGTGCTTATGCTAAAAAACTATGGCTACAACGTGATTGATATGGGAAAGGATGTGCCTTGTGAGGATATTGTCAACAAGGCGATTGAGACGAATGCGGCAGTTATCGGACTGTCAGCTCTTATGACTACCACCATGATGCGCATGAAGGATGTAGTGGAAATCTGTAAGGAAAAGGGCTGTAAGAGTAAGGTGGTAATCGGTGGAGCCTGCATTACACAGAGCTTTGCAGACGAGATAGGAGCCGACGGATATTCAAAGGATGCGGCAGAGTGCGTGAAGCTTGTGGAGAGACTTCTGAATAGTTAAAATTTTTTTAAATAAAATGAAAAAAGTTGTTGACAATAAGGTGCCGACTGTATATAATAATCAAGTCGGTTGACGACATGGGATCTTAGCTCAGCTGGGAGAGCATCTGCCTTACAAGCAGAGGGTCACAGGTTCGAGCCCTGTAGGTCCCATCCTTTTAAAGGATATCAATCAATATGGCGAGGTGGCTCAACTGGCTAGAGCGTCCGGTTCATACCCGGGAGGTTGAGAGTTCGAGTCTCTCCCTCGCTACTTTACTTCAACAGAAGTGACACGGGATCTTAGCTCAGCTGGGAGAGCATCTGCCTTACAAGCAGAGGGTCACAGGTT
>ERZ1026852.69-NODE-69-length-68971-cov-9.031081_pt1 | contig 68971 bp, 59 predicted proteins | sample MGYA00380156_ERZ1026852 | MGnify/ENA primary metagenome ERZ1026852 (study PRJEB33269, sample SAMEA4719792) | human gut metagenome | biome: human-associated habitat; feature: organic feature; material: feces | place: Cameroon | collected 2013-10 ...
GGATGCGTTTATCAAAAATCAAAGCAGCAAAGCAATTAGACTTTTCGAAATCCGTCAGTGACAAGACAATTTTTTAGACAGAGTTCATGGATTTTCAAGTGCCTTGGCAGGCAAAATTATATTTCAAATAATCGGGACATAAGAAATATTATAGGTGAATTCCCGACATTAACTGATCAGGCTCAACAGACGGAGCAGGAAGATCCAGAAGGTCAGGGTGACCGAAGATAACAGGGTGGTGGCGACCACGATGCTCGAAGCAAGTATGTCGTCACCATCCATATTTTTTGCCATAATATATGCTGCAGGCGTGCATGGGGAGGCGAGCATGATCAGCAGTGCGATCAGTTCCTGATCGCGGAAACCTGAGAATGCTGCGATCGGAAGGAAGATTGCTGCCCAACCCAAAAGCTTCATAAAGGAGGCCGCAAAGGTCGGCTTCAGCTTTGCCAGTGCCTTTCTGCCCTCGAAGCTTGCACCGATCGAGATCAGCGCAAGGGGAGAGGTCATGACGGCAAGATTATTGATGGACTTGCTTACAATGCCCGGGAGCGGCAGGTTGATAAAAGATGCGATGAGTCCCAGGACAATGCCGATGATGATCGGATTCTTCAGAATATTGATAAATGCCTTGCGGATATTGGCGGAGGAGTCCGCACCGGTGTGTCCGCTTTCAAAGGTCAGAACGATCACGGCGAAAATATTGTACAGCGGCACAGAGCCGATGATCATAAGCGGTGCCATGCCGGAGTTGCCGTAAATATTCTGGATAAAGGCAACGCCGAGAATGGCGGCGCTGCTGCGGTAAGAACCCTGCACGAAGGCACCGACCGAATGCTTGTCCTTCAGAGTAAGCTTCGCAACGATCCACACCGACAGGATCGAAAAAAGAGTGGCAACAAAGCAGAATCCGACATATTTCACATCAAAATGATGCCGGATATCTGTGCCTGCCAGATCCAGAAAAACAAGACATGGCAGGCAGACCTTGAAGACAAAACGGTTTGCGGCCGAAGCAAAATGATCATCGATAATCCCGATGCGTTTAAAAATATTGCCGAGTATCATAATGGCAAAGATTGGTACAGTTGCGTTTATACTGAAAATAAAACTATCCATGGTAATCTCCGTTCTGAATAAATTGTTGCAAAGAGGCGGACCTCCGCAAAAATTTTAGCAGAACGGCATGATATTTTCAAGAGACGGCGGTGCCGTGCCAGCGGTGGAAACCACCGTTTAAGCTCATGACCGTGTAGCCGCGGATTGCAAGATCTCTTGCCGTGATAAGGCTGATATGACCGGAATCACAGTAAAGAACGATGTGCGCCGGCAGCCTGTTGTGAGCGGCTTCGTAGTCCTTGAGCAGTGATGGAAATTCGCTGACGGCACGTTCCCAGTCCAGCCGGACAGCACCGGGAATATGCCGGTTTTCATAATCACTGCGGCTGCGAAGATCGATCAGCAAAGTATCCGCCTCCTGAAGATATTCGTTTAACGTTTTTTCTGATATCACGCGATAATTCATGGGACCGCCCCCTGATCTCAACATTATGTAAAGGGGGCATGAAGCCCCCAAAAAAATCAATGCGTTGCTTCGGAAACAGACCGGATTAATAGCGGTCAGACTCGTCGGAAGTGTGGCAGTTTCGGGTTGTGTTCTTGCTGCTGTTCTTCATTTTGTTTGAGCTCTTGTTTGAGGTGTTTGAAGCATTGCTTGTGTTTGAAGCGTTGCCGGCATTCTTGGAAGAATTGTAGCTATTGTCAGCATTTGTCGAATTTGATGAATTTTTTGCCATAATTATACCTCTTTTCTAAGTGATAATGATTCGGTCAGGAGAATTTCTCGTGACACCATTGTGATTGTTGCATGAAATAGTATGGCGTATTTTATAAAAATTATGCAAAAACTCTAAAAATATTGAAAAAAATGCTGATATACTATATTATGTTAATATCTGTATAATGTTACGAAATGATTTTCGTCAAGGGAGATTATATTAGAAAATGAGGTGTAAGGAATGAAGAGAAACAAACAGGTATTGAAGGCGGCTGCATGGGCAATGTCATTCGCAATGATGGTGACATGTGTCGATGTTCCCGGGGCTGCACTGGCAGCCAAAAAGCCGAAGCTTAACAAGAGCAAGGCTGTGATCCGGGTGGGAAAAAAGATAAGGCTGCGTGTGAAAAATGCCGGCGGAAAGAAAGTAAAATGGACCAGCACCAAAAAGAAAATTGCCTCTGTCACCAAAAAGGGAGTTGTCAAGGGCAAGAAGGCAGGAAAGACTGTGATCAAGGCAAAGGTAGGGAAGAAGACTCTGAAGTGCCGCGTAACAGTCAGGAAGAATAATGTGCAGGCATCGGCAGATGTTTATTCATTTGCGCCACAGACGAATGCACCACAGGCAACGAACGGAAGCAATCAGACTTTGGCTCCGCGTAATTCCCAGCGTCCGACTGCGTCAGCACCGGTCAAGAGTCCTGCTGCATCTGCAAAACCGGGGGTATCTGCGGGAACGGCGTCCGGTCAGCCGACCGGCACAGCACCGTCTGCAACGGACATTCAGACACCGGAGCCAATTAAAACACCGTCTGCAACGGACATTCAGACACAGGAGCCGATTAATACACCAGATCCTGTGAAGACACCGTTTGCAACGGAGACGAGCGTTCCGACACAGACGCCGTCTGCAACGGATATTCAGACTCCTGAGCCTTCCGATACAGCAGTACCGTTTCTGTCCACCGTGCAGATTACGACGAAGAAGGACGGAGAAGTATGGTCGGAATCCGAGAACAGCTATTACCTCAAGAAGCAGGGTGCAAGTGCATTTGAGGACAGTATGAGTGTGGAGGACGGAACCTACGATATTTATGTGTACGATGGGGAGACACTGGAAGATACCGATGAGGATGTTGAGGTAACCGGTCATAACCGTAAGATCACGATCGATTACTATACGGTCAGCTTCTGGGATGAAGACAATACCTTGATGAAGAACATTGACAAGCAGATCGTCCGCAAGGGAAAGAAAGCGGAATGTCCGGAATTTACTCCGGGTAAGATCGACTGGACCTTCAAGGGCTGGTATGTCGATGATATGGAAAGCGGCGACACTGTTATCTATGATTTTGACCGGCAGGTAACGTCCACAACGTCACTTCGTGCGGAATGGAAGTTTTCTCCGGGAAGCACCGTTTATACGGCGGCATATTTCCTGGCAGATTTTGACGGCAATTACGAAGATGAGCCAACCAGAGTACAGGAGGGAATCGGGATGGCTCAGGCAGAGACGACAGTAACGGCGTCTGACAGTCCCCAACCCGGCTTTGTGCCGGACACCGAACGAAACGAGAAAGTGTCCGTAAAAGCGGACGGTAAAACAGTTGCGAGGTTTTATTATAAGAGAGCATCTTACCAGTTAAAGTGGGATTTAAACGGTGCCACCAAGGACGGGGCATCTTATCTTCAGGAGAGCGTTCCATATGGACAGAGTATTGATCTTCCGGACGTGACAAGAGAGGGCTACACCTGTGAAGGCTGGGTTGATTCCGATGGAACTCCATGGGCGGATATAACGAAAATGCCGGCGGGTGATGTGACTTTTAAGGCAACATGGAAGCCTGTTGAATACACGATCCATTATGATCTGGGCGGTGGCACGTTTGATGCAAACTGGTCGGCACCGGAGAGTTATTCGATCGAGAAGGAAGCTTATATTTATCAGAAACCAACCAGAGCCGGTTATACCTTTAAGGGCTGGATCGGAGATAACGGTGACACTCCGCAGGATGTGATTGCTGTGAAGGGTAGTGAGACTACCGGTGATAAGTATTATAAGGCGGTATGGACAGCAGATGTATATTCGATCAGTTACAACTTAAACGGCGGAGAGTGGGGCGTACACAAGGGACCGGATAAGTTCACGGTTGAAACGGAGGACTTTACACTTCCGATTCCGGAACGCGCAGGATATCAGTTTATCGGATGGACCGGCAGTAACTTATCAGAGCCGCAGATGACCGTGACGATCGAGAAGGGAAGTATTGGCTATCCATATTATATGGCAAACTGGGTTCAGGTAGCTACACCGGTACCAACGCAGGCACCGACGGCAGTGCCAACGAAGAAGCCAACCACGGAACCGACAAAGGCACCGACGGCAGAACCAACGAATACACCGACGGCGGCACCAACGGCAGTGCCAACGAAGATGCCGACCGCAGTACCGACAAAGGCACCAACGAAAACGCCGACCACAGCGCCAACGAAGGCACCGACCCCGGCACCAACGAAAACGCCGACGGCAGTACCGACGAAGATGCCAACCACAGCGCCAACAAAGGTACCGACAGCAGAACCAACGAAAACACCGACGGCGGCACCGACAAAGGTACCGACGGCAGAGCCGACGAAGACGCCGACCACGGCACCGACGAAAACGCCAACGGCAGTACCAACGAAGATGCCAACCATAGACCCAACGATAGCACCAACGGCAGAGCCGACGAAAACGCCGACACCGGTACCGGCACCAACGCCGGAGCCGACAGCAGCACCGACAGCAACACCAACACCGACTATCACCCCGGCACCGGAACCGGATCCAACGCCAATACCAACGGTTACACCAACGCCGGAACCGGATCCAACGCCAATACCAACGGTGAAGCCGACAGCAACGCCAACTGTGGCACCGACGGTGAAACCGACAGCAACGCCAACTGTGGCACCGACGGTGAAGCCGACAGTAAAACCGACAGCAACACCGACGGTGAAGCCAACAGTGAAACCGACAGCAACGCCAACGGTGAAGCCGACAGTAAAACCGACAGCAACACCGACGGTAAAGCCAACAGTGAAACCGACAGCAACGCCGACGGTGAAGCCAACAGTAAAACCAACGGCGACGCCAACGGTGAAGCCGACAGTAAAACCGACAGCAACGCCGACGGTAAAGCCAACAGTAAAACCAACGGCGACGCCAACGGTGAAGCCGACAGTAAAACCGACAGCAACGCCGACGGTAAAGCCAACAGTAAAACCAACGGCAACACCGACGGTAAAGCCAACAGTAAAACCAACGGCAACACCGACGGTAAAGCCGACAGCAACACCGACGGTGAAGCCGACAGTAACTCCAACTGTTGCACCAACCGTGACTCCGACGGTCACACCGATTGTCACACCGGCACCTGTAAAATCACCAATTCTCAAGGTCGGTAAGTATTCTCTGTATCTTGGAATGACACTTGCACAGGTCAATGAAGTGATGGTAGTTGGAACAGTTGATGAGGGCTTATCTCCACAGGGCAACCAGTCCTATGTTTACAATCCGGGCGGAGATTATTCCTGCCTGATTGAAGTACAGATCCGTGATGATAAGGTGGTTGAAATGTCCACGATCTCCAAGAATTTTAGTTACGGAGATATCCTGACATCTGGCGACAGTTTTAGTACATTGACATCGAATGGTTTCCGGTCTATGAGTACTTATAAGTACACGATCTACAGCCAGACAACAGATGATGCATATGTCAATGTAATGACAGATAAACAGAGAGATAAGAAGGCATACGGTGTTCAGATCTTTGATAAGGGACTTGGTTCGATGGATTCACTTTTGTATCCAAAGAATTGTACCTATTCTGATGCAGTTAATAAATATCAGGCAAGACTTTCCGCACTGTATCTGAATGCATACCGCGCTTATCATGGAATCGAAAGCCTTCTGAATTTAGGAGATAATGCGACTGCTCAGTCACACAGCGAGTATATGGCAAAGGTCAACAGCGATGTGATGGATGAGGGCTCTGAAAGCTGGAAGGATCGTTTCAGTGACGCGTATGATGATCCATTGTGCAAATCAGAGTATGTATCCTATGGCAGCCCGGATGCATTTTCGGCAGTCACATATGCAATCTCTGAGCAGGGCTCTGCAACGAACTTCTATAAGTATATTTTGATGGAAGAAGTGACGAATAAAAATGGAGACACCTTCTATATTCCGGATGATTATGAGTTGTATATCTCTTGTGGTTTTGCCAACACGACAAGCGGAAGCAAGCTGACATTTACAGCATTTGATTTTTACGGATTATAGGATTATTATTTGACTGGGGGAGCAATTCCCCAGTCAATTTTAAATGAGCGGCTGACGCCGTGATCACAGAATGACAGATATCAGGAGGCATCTATGGGAAAAGAAGTAAAAACAAACGCAATGCGCATACTGGACCGCCAGAAGATTCCGTATCAGTTAAATACCTACGAATGCGGGGAGTTTATTGACGGAGTCACAATTGCGGACCAGCTTGGACAGAGCTATGACATGTCCTTTAAAACATTAGTAATGATCGGGAAGAGCAGGCAGTATTATGTGTTTGCTCTTCCCGTGGATAAAGAAGTTGATATGAAGAAAGCGGCAAAAGCCGTAGGCGAGAAAAGCGTGGAAATGCTGCCGGTTAAAGATATCAACAAGGTGACCGGTTACATCCGCGGCGGCTGCACACCGATCGGCATGAAGAAGCAGTTTCCTACTGTGATTGATGAGAGTGCGGCAGATCTGCCGGAAATGATCGTCAGCGGCGGCAGACTGGGAGAACAGATTATTTTGAAACCGGAGGATCTTCTCAAGGTGACCGGAGGAAAATTTGCCGATATCATTCGCAAAGAGCAGGATTAAAACGTATACAGAAAGGGGAAGAGGATGAGAAAACGTAAATGGAAACAGGGCATTGCCGTTTTAACGGCAGCAGCATTGGTATTGACAGGCATTACCGTTCCGGGCAGTGCCGGAGCGAAAGCGAAGATCAGGCTGAATAAGAAGAAAGTAACGATCAAGGTCGGAGGAAAGGTGACACTTAAGCTTAAGAACACAAAGAAAAAAGTCATCTGGAAATCCTCCAAAAAGAAGGTGGCATCCGTATCGGCAAAGGGAATTGTCCGTGGAAAGAGTGCGGGAACCGCGAAGATCACGGCAAAGTCCAATAAAAAGAGCTATACCTGTACGGTGATCGTGAAGGAGAAGCGGGATAGTTTTGTAGAACCGGATGAAACGGAAATGCCGGGAACAACAGTGCCGACTGCAAAGCCGACCGGTGTGCCGACGACAAAGCCGACTGCAAAGCCGACGGGCGAACCAACGAAGGCACCGGTAAATCCGACAAGTAACCCGACAAAGGTGCCGACAAGTGAGGCACCGGTCAACCCGACAAGCAACCCGACAACAGTGCCGACAACAAAGCCGACGGGTGAACCAACAAAGACACCGGTAAATCCGACAAGTAACCCGACAAAGGTGCCGACAAGTGAGGCACCGGTCAACCCGACAAGCAACCCGACAACAGTGCCGACAACAAAGCCGACGGGCGAACCAACGAAGGCGCCGGTCAACCCGACAAGTAACCCGACAAAAGCGCCGGCAGATCCGACCCCGGAACCAACGACAGCCCCGACGGCAGCCCCTTCCGGCAATGCATTAACGATTGGTAAGTACTCTCTTTCAATCGGAATGTCATTTCAGGATGCGCAGAATATTCTGGTGAGTGGAAGCGTGGATGAAGGCATTTCGCCACAGGGATATGCTTCGTATGTATACAATCCGGGCAATGACTACTCCTGTCTCGTGGAGCTTCAGGTCAAGGACGGAAAGATCGTAGAATTATCCACGATCTCGAAGAATTTTAACTACGGCGGTATCGCTGCAGCCGGCAACAGCATTGCTACACTGAAAGCGAACGGTTTTACAGCGGTAGAAACCTACAAGTACACGATATATTCAAAAACAAGTGATGAGGAATATATCAATGTCATGACGGATACCCAGAGAGGTGGTGCGGTATACGGTGTACAGATCTTTGATAAGAGTCTGGGATCGATGGACACGCTTCTTTATCCGAAGAACTGCAAATATTCCGATGACATTAACAAGTATCAGGCGCGTCTTACGGCACTGTATCTGAATGCATATCGTGCATACCACGGTGCAGGGCTGATGCAGATTACAGACAAAGGTGTGGCACAGGCGCACAGCGAATATATGGCAAGCAAGAACAGTGATGTGACGGACGAAGGTTCCGTAAGTTGGAAGACGCGGTTTGATCAGAATTACAACGATGGAGAGAAGCTCTTCCTGAAGACCGAGTATGTTTCATACGGCAGTCCGGATGCGTTTTCTGCAGTCACCTATGCGATTGCGGAGCGGGATTCCACCACCAATTTCTATAAGTATATATTGATGGAAGAATATGAGGACGAAGCGGTTGATTTCTGCATCGAGTGTGGATTCGCCAATACGACAAGCGGAAGCAAGCTGACATTTTCGGCATTTGATTTTTATGCATATTAGGCTTCAAGACAGCATCGCATAAAGTAGAAGCCGTGCTGCTTTGAACGGGGTAAGAAAGGAACAGATTATGAGAAAAATAAAATGGAAACAGGGCGTTGCAGTGTTGGCAGCAGTCTCACTGCTCATTACAGGAACGATGGTTCCGGGAGGTGCCAGCGCCAAAGGCAAAATTAAACTCAACAAGAAAAAGGTGACTATTAAGGTCGGGCAGAAGGTAAAGCTGAAGCTCAAAAACACAAAAAAGAAGAAAGTAACCTGGAAGTCCTCTAAGAAGAAAGTGGCTTCCGTGACGAAAAAGGGTGTCGTAAAAGGTAAGAAAAAGGGAACGGCAAAGATCACGGCAAAGTGCGGCAAGAAGAAATATGTCTGCAAGGTGACGGTCAAAGCGCGTGGTGAGTATCAGGAAAGTATTTATGAAACTGCCAGACCGGGCAGCACACAGGCACCGGGAGCGTCCGCAAAGCCAAGCAGCAAGCCGTCCGCTTCCCCGAGTGCAAAGCCGGGACAGAACGCAACCACCACATCGAACCATGTAAAGCCGACAACGGCAGCCGAGAATACGCTTGCTATCGGCAAATTTAACATTACACTCGGAATGACGAGTGCAGAGGTTGAAAAGGCAATGGGCGCAGCACCGGATAAGACAGGAAAGTCCCCGCAGGGAAACAGCACCTATATTTATAACCCGTCCGGCGATTATACCAACTATGTGGAAATACAGTTCCGGTCCGGTAAGGTTGTGGGAATGACTACGATCTCCGCATATTTCTGCTATGCAGATCTCGTTTCTTCGCAGGACAGTGCAGATGTTCTGAAGGGACGCGGCTTCAGCGATATGTCCCGTTTCGATTACGAAGCCGGCTATCAGTATGATAAAGGCAGTGCTTACGTCAATGCATTTGTCGACCATCAGGGAAATGGAGGTGTTTACGGCGTTCAGGTCTTCGATAAGACGCTCGCCTCCAAGATCGATAACCTGATCATACCAAAGAACTGCAGCTATGATGACGCGGTCATGACAGCCATGCAGTTTGAAATGCGTGATTTTGTCAACGCTTTCCGCGTATTTAAGGGCAAAGAGGCAATGACGGACAACACCTCCGGCAGTGCACAGCGCCATGCGCTGGAAATGGCATCCACAGGTAAAAGCCAGCAGAGCAGCTCTGACGGAACAACCTGGAAGGATCGTTTCAAACAGGATTACGGTGATTATTATATGGCAACGGAATTTGTGGCAGACAGCTGTGTCGATGCATTCAGCTTTGCGGTATATGCTGCGGATACCACAAAGAATATCTCATCCGGTTCCACCTCTACAATCTATCAGTATATGATCAAGGATCAGGATGCCAACGGAGAGGCAGTCTCCTTTAATATTGACTGCGGCTTTGCTTACAACACCGGCAATAAGCTGATCACATTCGGTGTGATCAATCTGTATTGCATGTAATCGCTATGGCGTGGTTCAAGAAAGCTTAAGAGAAAGGAAAGTAAGATCACCATGGGAAAAGCACATGCGGAAGGGCTGAAACGCCAGACAGACAATAAATTTCTCAATATGTACGAGATCGATGCGGTCCGCAGGGACGGGGTTCATTTTCCGTATTATATTGCCACCAGGCGGGAGTCCGGAGATCTGATGTATGAGACCGGAACGCTTCGGGCGGACGGTGTCGTTATTTATCCGGTATACCGTCCGGATCCGGGCAAGCTGGTGGTGATCCGTCAGTTCCGCTACCCGGTCAACGGCTATATATATGAAGTTCCGGCGGGGCTTGTGGATGCGGGAGAGGATCCTGCGGAGGCGGCTGTCCGTGAGATGAAGGAAGAGACCGGACTGGACTTTACGCTTTACCGGGAGGGAAGCGATGCTCTGATGCGTCCGTTTGTACAGAGCCAGGGAATGTCTGACGAGTGCGATGTGACGGTGTTTGGATATGCGGATGGTGTTCTGAACCCGGGAGCGCAGGAGGCGACTGAGGATATCGAGGTCTTTCTGGCAGACAAAGACGAGATAAGGCGGATTCTCAGGGAGGAGCTGGTGTCTCTGCGTGCCGCGTACCTGTTTATGATGTTTTTAAACAGCAGCCCGGAGGATCCGTTCGCGTTTTTACATATATAATATAGAAACGTATCGTGGATTTGCTGTACGAAAATGTTTACTAAAACCGGGATTTTATGATATTTTACTGATTTCATGCCGAAAATAAACAACAGCGGCAAAGTGACGTCGGGATTTTGTAGGAAAAGACGAGAAAAAAATATTTTTTTCGTCTTTTCCTATTCTTTTTTTACAAAAAATGTCCATATAATGTGGTGTTGGACATACTTCCATCACAAAATGTAGTCAAATATGACAAACAAAATAAAAAAATCAAAAAAATACTTGTATAATTTGCCAACATGTGTTATATTGGTCTTACGGAAAAAAGTTGAAGGAACGTTCCTAAACAACGTAATCATTTTCGTAAAGATGGTTACATTTCAAAATGGTGATACCATGATATTTCTGCTGTGGGTGCAGCATAAATATAAAGCAAACAATTTAATTTAGAGGAGGCTTTTTATGAGAAAGAAAGTATTGAGTGTACTTCTGTGTACAGCAATGGCTGCAACAATGTTAACAGGTTGTGGCGGATCATCAGATGACACAACAAAGGACAAAGCAACAAGTGGTGCAACAAGCGGAGCAACATCTGAGAAGGCTTCTAAGGCTGAAGTTTCTGACGGTGGTAAGGTTCTTAACATCCGTGTTTGGAACGAGGAGTTCAGAGATCGTGTCATTGCTCACTATCCGGGATACAAGAAGACTGGTAAGTGGACAGGTCAGATCGGCGATGTTAAGGTTAAATGGACTCAGGTAGCTAACGATGACAACGCTTATCAGCAGGCACTGGATCAGGCACTTCTGAACCAGGCAGATGCTAAGGCAGATGACAAGGTTGATATGTTCCTCGTTGAGGCTGATTACGCACTGAAGTATGTTAACTCTGATTACACTGTAGACGTTGTTAATGATCTTGGTGTTTCTGAGGATTCACTTTCAAATCAGTACAAGTACACACAGGATATCGTAAGAGATTCTAAGGGAGCTCTTAAGGGATCTTCATGGCAGGCTTGCCCGGCTGGTATGATCTACCGTCGTGACATCGCTAAGAAGGTATTCGGTACAGACGATCCTGATAAGATTCAGGAGATCTTCTCTGACTGGGATGCATTCAAGGATGCAGCAGCTAAGCTGAAAGACAAAGGATATCTTGCAACAGCATCTGTAAACGATGCATACCGTGTATTCTCTAACAACGTAACATCTAAGTGGGTAGAGGATGGCAAGATCAACATCGATGAGAACATCAAGTCATGGGTTGATATGTCTAAGGAAATGGTTGATAACAAAGAGACATCTACATATGAGCTGTGGTCTTCTGACTGGAGCAAGGGCTTCATGAAGAGCGGTAACGTATTCGCTTACTTCGGACCGGCTTGGTTCTTCAACTTCTCTATGAACGCTGCTAAGGACGGTTCCGTTGGTAAGGACGGCGGCTGGGCTCTCTGCAAGGGACCTCAGAGTTTCTATTGGGGTGGTACATGGATCTGTGGTGCTAATGGCACAGATAATGCATCACTTGTTAAGGATATCATTGAGAAGATGACAACAGATGAGTCTATCATGACTGATATCGTTAAGAAGTATAATGATTTCGTAAACAACAAGGCTGCAATGGATAAGCTTTCTAAGGATAAGAGCTTCAAGAATTCTATCCTTGGCGGACAGAATCCACTTCCAATCTTCTGTGATGGTATTGAGAGCATCGATCTCAGCAACCTGTCATCTTATGATCAGGGATGTAACGAGGAGTTCCAGAAAGCTATGAAGGATTACTTCGATGGCAATGCTGACTACGATTCAGCTCTGGAGCAGTTCTATCAGGCAGTTGAGACTAAGTACCCTGAGCTGACACACTAATCACACAGGCGTACATAGTGTAACATGAATCTGGATGTGCCTGCTTACGGATGTAGGCAGGCATATTTTATACCTAAAAAAGGGGAGAAAAAGAAATGAGCACATCTCCAAAGAGACGAGGAAAAGTTGAAAAACACAATAAATGGGGATATATTTTCTTAATTCCATTCGTTGTTGTTTATGTTATTTTCCAGTTGATTCCTTTGATCAGTACCATCTATAACAGTTTCTATGAGAACTACCGTTCCGGACTGATTCAGGTCGGACCGAACTTCGTGGGATTGGATAACTACAAGGAATTATTTGCTGGAGGATACTTCTGGTTATATTTAAGAAATACACTGATCATGTGGGTACTCGGATTTGTTCCACAGATCATCGTATCATTGATTCTGGGTGCATGGTTCTCCGATATGCGACTGAACCTGAAATGCTCCCGCTTCTTTAAGACAGTTATCTATCTGCCAAACCTGATCATGGCATCCGCATTCTCAATGCTGTTCTTCGCATTGTTTGCAGATACCGGTCCGGTAAATACAATGCTTCAGAATGTCGGTGTGATCAGCGAAGCATACAGCTTCTTATCACACAAATGGAGCGCAAGAGGACTTGTTGCATTCATGAACTTCCTGATGTGGTTTGGTAATACAACAATCCTGTTGATGGCAGGTATGATGGGTATCGATCCATCACTGTTTGAGGCTGCCGAGGTGGATGGAGCAACATCTACCCAGGTATTCTGGCAGATTACCATGCCGCTGTTAAGACCGATTATGGTTTACGTTTTAGTTACTTCCTTGATTGGTGGTTTGCAGATGTTCGATGTTCCGCAGATCTTGACAAATGGATCCGGTCAGCCGACACAGACCACAATGACACTGATCATGTACTTGAATAAACACCTGTTCAGTAAGAACTACGGTATGGGTGGTGCGTTGTCCGTTGTAATGTTTATTATCACGGGTATCCTGAGCTTGATCGTGTTTAAGGCATTTGCACAGAAAAAGGAGGCGTAACGATGGCGAATTCAAGAACACCAAGTGATGAGATTACAAAAGAGGGATTTGGCATTCATGCGCGTCGTGCGATCGCATACATCTTTCTGATTCTTATTACGATCCTTTGTTTATTCTGGTTCTATGTACTTTTTGTAAATGCGACCAGAACACATAGTGAGATTCAGTTAGGATTCCATGCTATGCCGGGAACAAACTTCCTGAAGAACTTTGATAACACGATTATTCATGGTTCCCAGCCGGTTTGGAACGGTTTGGTCAACAGTGTGGTTATCGCTGCATTCAGTGCCTTATTGACTACATACTTTTCGACAATGACAGCGTATGCACTTCATGTGTATACCTTTAAGTTAAAGAAGTTTATGCATACCTTCATCCTGATGATCATGATGATCCCTACTCAGGTTACCGCTCTTGGTTTCCTGCAGTTAGTGACAAAGATGGGGTTGATGAACAGCTTTATTCCATTGATCGTACCGGCTGTGGCTTCACCGGTAACTTATTTCTACATGAAGCAGTATATGGAATCTTCACTGCCGATTGAGATTATTGAGGCATCCCGTATTGATGGTGCCGGAGAATTCCGTACCTTCAATCAGATGATCCTTCCTATTATGAAGCCGGCAATTGCAGTACAGGCAATCTTCGCATTTGTAACAAGCTGGAATAACTACTTCATTCCGTCATTGATCTTGACGGATGACAAGAAAAAGACACTTCCGGTTTTGATCGCGAACTTGCGTAGTGCAGACTTTTTGAAGTTTGATATGGGTCAGGTTTACATGATGATCGCGTTTTCTATATTCCCGGTTATCATCGTATATCTGATACTTTCAAAACATATTGTACAGGGTGTTGCATTGGGAAGCGTAAAGGGCTGATGCCCTCTTTGCCCCGGGTAGCGATACCCGGCAGGACCTAATCGTACAATGATCCTCTCTTTCTCATTGTATATGGGGCTGTCTGACAGGGAAACCTGCCGGGCAGCCCTTTTGGGTTGCTCAAAAATAAGTTGTGTGGTATTCTAAAAAAGAATATGTGGCTGGCACAAAAGGGGAAGCCGGTCATTGGAGAAGGCATGATAATAGTATTTGGAGGTAATTATGAGACATATTTGGAGAAAGGGACTGGCACTGGCTCTGATTTTATGCGTATCGGTCAGTGGTGTTGGATGCTCCGGAAATAAGAAGGATCAAAAGGACAAGAAGCCGGCAGCGACGGAGGATGCAACTTCAGAGAAGGCAACGCCGGTGCCAAAGGTAGAAGCGGGAGGCAAGGGAAAGGACAAGTCGGATGTTCCTCTTGTGGTTGCCTGCAATAAGCTTGATAAGAAATTCAATCCATTTACCGCGGAGACAGATGACGACAAGACAGCCGTTGATCTGACACAGCTTCGTCTGCTGACATTTGACCGGGAGGGAGCTGTTGTAAAGCATGCGATCAAGGGAGAGAAGCGCCGCTTCAATGGCGAGACCTTCAGCTATGAGGGACCTGCCAATCTTAAGGTTAAGCGGGATCGGGAGAAGGATACAACCTCTTATATTATAAAGCTGCGAAAGGATCTGACCTTCAGCGATGAAACACCGGTTACAATTGATGATGTCATCTTTTCTATGTACGCTTTTGCGGACAGCAGCTATCAGGGAGAGGAGACCTTTGGAAAACTGCCGATCCTCGGTTTACAGAAGTATCGCAAGTCATCATCTGTGCTTGATATTTCCGGTATTGAGAAGATGACCGATTACAAAGTAAAGGTAACGGTCAGAGGCTATGACAGAGACGCGTATCAAGCGTTGAATATCCCGATATGCTCCCTGAATTTCTATGGAGACAGACACATTTTTAATGTTCTGTCAGGCAGCTTTGGGTTTAAGAAGGGTGATCTGTCCGGTCTGACCAAGAAGAAAAATGCACCGTTTGGAGCCGGTGCTTATCGGTTTATCAAGTACGAGAAGGGTATCGTGTATTACGAAGCCAACGAGAAATATTACCGTGGATGTCCGCAGACTGCATTTGTCCAGCTTAAGGAGGTTGAGAATATGTCCGATGTGCGTAAGCTGGAGGCATTGGAGAACGGGGATTTTGATGTCGTGACCATGCAGGCAACGAATCAGGCGATGGATCTGATCACTGACGCAAACTCCAGCGGGAAGCTGACAGGGCGTATTTATGGAGGCAAGTTGTGGGACGGCGATTATTATCATTATATTGGTATGAATGCGGATCGGGTTTGTGTGGATGACAAGCCGGACAGCACCCGTTCCAAGAACATGAGAAAAGCCTTTTCTATTTTGTTTAGCTGTAACAGAAGTAATATGATCGAGTTGAGTCAGAAGGGAGCAGCGCAGATTGATTATCCTGCCTCTCAGATCTCCTGGTCCGTGCCACAGCCGGAGGATGAGGAATATAAACAGGCATACAGTGAGGATGTGGATGGCAATGGCATCTACAACAGTAATATGAGCGTGGAAGAGCGGGAAGCTGCAGCTTGCAAAGCGGCACTCGGTTATCTCAGGAAAGCCGGGTTTAAGACGAAAAGCGGGAAGATTACTGCATTTCCGGAGAATACAGGAAAGAAATATACGATCTATATTCCGGATGACACGCAGGAACAAGGCATGCTCACGATTGCAAGAAATGCACAGAAGCTGTTCAAACAGATCGGTATTAAGCTGGTATTAAAGGAACATTGCAGTCTTGCAAGACTGACGAAGCATCTGAAGCAGGGGAAAGCACAGATATGGTGCGGTAAGGAGGAGACATCTGTTTCAGGAGACATGTACCGCATGTATCACAGTCGTCAAAAGAAGGATAAAACGGCAGGAAACCGCAATTATTTCCATATTAAGGACAGTGATCTGGATGAGTATATTGAGGAAGGGATGGATGCTGTTCCGCTGAAGAAAAGCATTGATCTATATGCGCAGAGCTATAATAAGATTTTGGATTGGGCAGTGGTTGTTCCGGTATATCAGGAGCGCAATCTGACGGTGTTTAGCACAGCCAGAGTGAATCTGGAAACGGTCGATCAGAACATCACACCATATTATGACTGGACGCAGGATATTCAGATCGTGGAGATGAAATAATCATTTTAATACAAAAGCAAAATTAAAATCGCCAGCTTCGGTATTTACCGGAGCCGGCGATTTTGCGGTTCTAAGAAAATATAATTTTGCGGCTTACGAAAGCAGATAGCCGTAAATCGTAATTTTGCGGCTTATGAAAGCAGATAGCCGTAAACCGTAATTTTGCGGCTTATGAAAGCAGATAGCCGTAAACCACAATTTTAAGGCTTATCAAAGCAGATAGCCGTAAACCATAATGAAGTGGCACAGACTTCCGCCCATCACGAACAGATGGAAGATTTCATGTCCGCCGAAGCCCGGATGAAGCTTATTGAATACCGGGAGCTTTAGGGCGTAGATCACGCCGCCGATCGTGTAAATGACACCACCGGCAAAAAGCCAGGTAAATGCCTGCGGACTCATGAAATGATAAATGCTGCGGATCGCGAAGATGCAGAGCCAGCCCATGGCAATGTAGATGGTGGAATTGAGCCATTTCGGGGAATCTACCCAGCAGATCGTCAGAAACAGTCCGGCAAATGCAAGTCCCCAGACGACAGCGCACAGAGGAGTGCCGGTGCGTGCAGGAAGCACAAGCATGCAGACCGGTGTATAGCTTCCGGCGATCAGGAAATAGATCATGATGTGATCCAGCTTCTTGAGCAGAAGAGTTGCCTTGTCATTTGTAATGACCGCATGGTAAAAGGTGCTGGCACCGTACAAAAGGATCATGCTCAAAATAAAAAGCGAGCTGGCGATCACGGCTTTGGCGTTTCCGGTGAAAACCGCCTTTTCTAATAAGAAAGGGGCCGCAGAGATTGCAGCGATCATTCCGATAAAATGCGTGATCGCACTTGCCGGATCCTTCAAACGGAAAGCGGTGTGTGTAACTGCCGTGGAATGTGAAATCACCGGCTTCCCGGAGTATGTTTGTGAATTTGTCATGGTCGTCATAGAAATCGCTCCCTTCCGTGCTGGTTTAGCCGGTACAACGGATCAGCTTCTGACAATTATATTGACCGGAGGATCGATGTGCCGGGGTATCATACAGCGGATATTTTATAATATGTGGTAACAAAAATAAATACATGTAGTATTGATAACTATGTTGTGTAGTATAATATACATCTTTTTGCGATTTTATGCAAGTATCTATTTAAAATAATTGGAAATAAAAAGAAACAGGAAAGGCAATTAACCGTCTGTCAAACAGGCTGCGACACAGGTCTGAGAACATCCGGGCTTCTATCGGTCTGAGCGGAGCATTGGGCGGGGTTCTGAATTATATTCTGATAGAACCCGGGCAGCACCATGCGTGATCAGTGGACTTGTTACGGTTGTGTATACTTTAGCGTTATGCTAAGAAAAAGAATATAGGTGATTGCAACGAAGCCTAGGAAATGGTATGATGAGGAAAGTGCAGACTGGAAAGGCAGGAGATGGAGATGGAACTTCAGGTAGGCGACGTGATCAAAATGAAGAAGCAGCATCCCTGCGGAGAGAACCGCTGGAAGCTGGTGCGTGTCGGAATGGATATTAAGATGGAATGTCTCGGGTGCGGTCATCGTGTGATGCTGCCGAGAAAGCAGGTAGAAAAGGGCTTTCGCGGCTTTCTCGAAAGAAATGAAGAAAAAATTTAAAAAATTTGAAAAAAAGTGTTGACAATTCTGTCGAACTATAATATACTCTTACTTGCGTCACGGAAATGACTTAAAACTTTTCGGGGTGTGGCACAGTTTGGCTAGTGTACCTGATTTGGGATCAGGGGGTCGCAGGTTCGAATCCTGTCACCCCGATTGTGACGCAATTATAAATTTTATATAGGGAAGTTGATTTTGAGCTTTCCAATTTATGCGGGTGTAGTTCAATGGTAGAACACCAGCCTTCCAAGCTGGATACGTGGGTTCGATTCCCATCACCCGCTCTTTGTGCTAGTAGCTCAGTTGGATAGAGCAACGGCCTTCTAAGCCGTTTGTCGGGGGTTCGAATCCCTTCTGGCACGTTTATCAAAGCATTGCTTTGATTATATAAAGTCAGCAGTTTTTCGTATCAGCGGAGAACTCGCCACATTATATTTATGGTGGGTATAGCGCAGCTGGTTAGCGCGCCAGATTGTGGCTCTGGAGGCCCTGGGTTCGAATCCCAGTATCCACCTTAGAATCCTTGTTATAGTACTATAGCAGGGATTTTTGTTACTGTATAGGAAACTTTTGACTTACGATACAGCGACAATGGTGCTTTTCTTACTTATTATGACGGGAAGCACAATATAGTAGTGGGCTATCGCCAAGCGGTAAGGCACAGGACTTTGACTCCTGCATTCACCAGTTCGAATCTGGTTAGCCCAGTAGAGACAATCCCTTGTAGACAGCGGTCTGCAGGGGATTTTTATATGCAGCAGAAAGAAAATTAAAAAATGTATCGTTTCAAATGAATCAACAGAATTTTCACGACAATATATAAGTGAAGATCAAAACACGGACAAATCGGACGGGAGGTGAAAGCGGATGTCATCACAGGAAATGGAACAGATCATACAGGAATATGGGGATGACGTTTACCGCTTTTGCTTTCATCTGACCGGGAGTCGTGAAGAGGCGGATGATCTTTATCAGGATACTTTTGTGAAAGCGATTCAGATCGGCCACAGACTGGATCGTGGTGGCAATATCAGGAGCTTCCTGATGGGTATTTCTGTGAATCTATGGAAGAATCGGAGGAAAAAGGACAAGCGGCGAAGAGAATTGGTACCGGAGGTTAGTTATGAGAGCGCAGAATGGGTGATCACAGCGCAGAACGATCCGCTTGGCAATATTTTGGAGCAGGAAGTGGGGCGTGATGTGATGACAGCCGTTAAGCAGTTACCGGACAAACAGAGAGTGGTCGTTCTTCTTCATTATACGCAGGACTATTCCACCGGGGAGATTGCAGGAATACTACACATACCAAGGGGAACCGTGCTGAGCCGCCTGGCCAAAGCAAGACAAAATATCAGATCATATTTGGAGGGAAGAGGTTATGAAATATGAAATGGATCAGTTGTTAAAAGATGTTTATCAACAGGAGGTTAAACCGGATAAAATTCTTAATCAGAAAACCCTTCGAAGAATGCAGATGAAGGAGACGAATGATATGAGAAAATTCTGGAATTATAAAAGGATTGCCGTGGCGGCAGTATTGTCATGTCTGGTAGTAACACAGGGAGTGGGAGCAGCGTATGCAGCAATCAATCATACCAGTATCTTATCTCTTTTTTCGGGGGAAACAAAGGAGATTAAAGATCAGGCGAAAAATCTCAGGGAGATCAATGTAAAGCAGGAGGCAGGCAGTAATGTAAAGCAGTCAGCATATGCGGACTTTTCTGTGAGAGAGGCTCTTTGTGACAAGAATCAGGTTTATGTAGAGGCAGTTGCAAAGCCTGCCAGCGATAAGTATTTGCTGGTACCTTCTGAGTGCTGGTCAGAAAGAGATAAATTCTGGGCAACGGAGCTTAAAATTGCCGGAGAGGATACCGGCAAGGAAACGATCGCGCAGTATGCAAAGCGCAAGAATAAGACCTGTGTTGAGGTCAGTGCCTGGGTTGGTGCAGATGTAGCCACACAATCTATAGATTATCAGACAGAGGCGGATGGTACGCTTGTTTATACGATCACCTTTGAAAACAACGCCAAGACACAGAAGTTAGATTACACTTGTGATACGATTGTTTATGTACCGGGACAGGAGGATCAGGAACTTAAAAGTTCCATTGCATTTACCTTAAATGACCAGTCCGGAAAATCAGAAATAGTTCGCTACGAGCCTGAGAAGATACAGACTATAAAGGGAACAAAGCTGGTTCTTGACGGGGTTGAGTTTGAGAAGAGTGCACTCAATATGAATTGTACGATCAAGTATCATACAACCGATCCGAATGCACAGAACTGGAATAAATGGATCAAAACAGATGATTCTGACGTTAATTTCTATCTTCTCGATGAGAAGGGCAATGAAATGGACAGTGAGGGTGGTTATGGAGACGATTCCATGGGCAAAGGCGGTGCGCTGACAGAACATGATCAGTACAGAACAGCCGAGCTTTCCGATACACTGACTTTCCTGGTTCGTAACTGCATGACGAAGGAAGTGTTAGGAACCGTAACCGTGAAAAAGGTAAGTAAATAAAAGTAATCAATTATCTGAGAAGGATACGTTATTATCAGGGGGAATAAATCACGATATCCTTATAGAATAAAAGGGAAATGAAAGAATCGAAAAGAGACTTTCATTTCTCTTTTTGACATTATAGGAAAATGCTTGTGCCGGCGCAAAAATCCCGCTATAATGGGGATACTAATGATTTGTATGGAAACGTACATTGCTATCTGCTTTTACCCTTTGCATCATTGAATGAGGAGATTTAAATGGCGACATATGTAATTTCAGATATTCATGGACAATATGATATGTTTATGGAACTGCTTGAAAAGATTCCGCTAAAGGATTCGGATACCCTTTATATTTTAGGAGATGTGGTCGACAGAGGCCCGCATCCGATCAAAACGCTTCAGAAGCTAAAGAAAATGCCAAATGTAATTTGTATGGTCGGCAACCATGAGCTGATGGCATTGCGATGTCTGAAATTGCTTATGACAGCAGATGCACAATCTGTTTTTGGACTCGATGAAGAAGATAGGAAGGATCTTTGGATGTGGCAATACAACGGAGGGCTGTCAACGTTTGAAGAGTTTAGAGAACTGGATGCAGAAGAACAGCAGGAAATCATTGAGTTCATGAGTGATTTTTTGGTGTACGAAGAAGTGTCCGCAGGCGGCAGGGATTATCTGCTTGTTCATGCGGGTCTTGGAAATTATTCTCCGGAGAAGGAGATAGAAGATTATTCTCTGGAAGAGCTGATGTGGATGAGAGCGGATTATAATGTCAGATATTTTGATGATGTTATTGTGGTGACGGGGCACACACCGACACAGCAGATCAAGGATAATCCGAATCCGGGGGTTATCTATAAGAAGAACAATCATATCGTCATTGACTGCGGTGCACATTATCCGGGTGGCAGACTTGCCGCGATATGCCTGGATACAGGGGAAGAGTATTATTCTTCTCCACATTCATAGCATTAATATAAAGTAGATTTGACATTGCAGGTGAATCTGTCTGCGGCATTAATAATATTATATAGATCCGGTTTCGCAGGAAAATTCAACTCATGCAGTCTTAACAATATTAAGCAGATTCAATTTCACAGGGAAATTTAGTCCACGCAGTCTTAACAATATTAAGCAGATTCGATTTCATAGGTAAATCCGGCGTCTGTAATGGTCCGGAGGGTACCCTGAATGCTCTGTCCGCCCTCTGTCAGATAGCCGGAAGCAAAAATGGAATCGACAACACTTAAAAGCTTCTTCTCCTGTCCTTTAAAGTATACCTCGCGTCCGGCAGCACAGCGGATATCGGATTGCGGCACCAGAAGTCGGGCAAGACAGAGAACCTTCAGGCAATATTCCGTGGTCAGACCGGAGGTGTCAGCGTCGCCGAGGGGAGTTCCCTTGATCGGCAGCAGGAAGTTGATCGGAAGTGCCTCCGGCTGGATCTCCCGCAATTCCAAAAGCATATCAGCAATATCTTCTTTACTTTCTCCCATACCGACAATGCCACCGCTGCAGATCTCAAAGCCAAGCCGCTGCAGCATATGAATGTTGTCGACACGCTGCTCGAAGGTATGTGTGGAGCAAATATTATGATAAAAAGAGCGGCTGCTGTTCAGATTGTGGTTTATGCGGTCCAGACCGGCATCCTTCAGCATTTTCGCCTGCTTTTCAGTCAGAAATCCGATGGAGCAGCAGAGGTGTGTTCCGTGTTCCTTCATCTTGCGGATGCGGCGTGCGAGCTCTTCAATCTCCTGATCGGTAAATTTCATACCGCTTAATCCGATGCAATGTCTTGACAGGTGATGCTCATTGACGAAGTCATTGTTGTGATATAACTTATCTTCATCGACCCATTTGTATTTCTCAATATCTGCGGTGGAACGGCAGGACTGGGCGCAGTAAGCGCAATCCTGAGAGCAGTTTCCGCTTCGTGCATTGGTCAGAATGTGGATGCTGACACGGTTGCCTTTGTATTTATAACGTAACGCAGCGGCACGGTCAACCAGATCCTGAAGCTGATCATCGGGTGTGTTTAAAATTGCAATGGCATCCTCTCTGGAAAGAACGGGATCCGTTTCTTTATCATATGTTGTAGTCATAAGTAATTGATATTCCTTTCTCATGTTATTCTGATTTCTACTGTAGCACAGGAAAAAATGAATTGTCAACCTGTAGAACGAAAAGGTTGACGAATAAAGATGGAGTGTTTCAGAAAGGGCTGTAAAATGGAGGATTGTAAATGGTGATAGGGCAAAAACAAAGAAATTGTTTTGGTTTATACCCGATAAGGTATAATATCTGTTGAACATGGTACGATTATACCTTTTCGGGTATAATTATGCCGCTGTATCTTGATTTTATACCCGATAAGGTATAAAATATAAGAATATTAATCATGGAAATGGGGATAGTATGTAAAATATTGCAGCTTTGTTGTTGTACCCAAGGTTTGCAGTCTGAGAAAGGAACATTTATAAGTATGAATAAGATAGCAGAGTTTGTGAAAAGAAAACGAAAAGAGGCGGGATTAACGCAGGAGGAATTTTCGGTTCGTTCAGGATTAGGACTTCGTTTTGTACGGGATTTGGAACAGGGGAAAGAAACCGTACGTATGGATAAGGTAAATACAGCATTGGCTATGTTTGATATGGAAGCGGTGCCGGGAAGAAAGGAGAATGACGAATGAATACAATGCGAACAGCCTATGTTTATGTGAGGAATATTTTTGCCGGAACGCTTTGTGAAACGGATGAAGGGTACTCTTTTTCTTATGATGAAAAATATATGCAGACAGATGGAGCATCTGTGGTTTCTTTGACATTACCATTGACCCAGCAGACTTATTATTCCAAAACCCTTTTTTCGTTTTTTGACGGATTGATTCCTGAGGGATGGTTGTTAGATGTGGTTAGACGAAATTGGAAAATCGATCGAAATGATCGGTTTGGTTTACTGCTTGTTGCGTGCAAGGATGCGATAGGTAATGTCAGCATACAGGAGGAGAAGATATGAATTGTTTATGTTGTGGAAAATCTCTTCAGGATAAAGGATATCAAGGCTGGCATAAAAGATGCATTGAGCACTTTTTTGCAACAACAGAGCTTCCTAAATTGGAAATTGATGAAAACTCATTAAATCAATTGGCTTTGGAAAGTACGACGAAGGGATATACAGTGCCAGGGGTTCAGAAAAAGCTTTCGTTACATCTTTTTTCGGAATCGGGACATTTCAGACTTACTTTGGTGAATTATCCTACCGGCTATATATTGAAACCGCAAGTTTCGGAATTTGAAGCATTGCCGGAAGCAGAACAGCTTGTAATGAGCATGGCGGATGCTGTCGGAATATTTACGGTACCTCATGCTTTGATGGAACAGAATGGACAATTTGCGTATATTACAAAGCGTGTAGATCGAAAGTTTGAAAAGGACACAATTAAAATGTATGCAATGGAAGATTTTTGTCAGTTAGATCTTCGATTAACACAGGATAAATACCGTGGTTCCTACGAAAGGTGTGCTAAAATAATTAAGAAATATTCCAGCCGGAAGGGGTTGGACATGACGGAATTTTATTTGAGGATATTGTTTTCGTTTGTGGTTGGAAATTCAGATATGCATTTGAAAAATTTTTCTCTGATTGAAACAGATGAAGGAAATGGAGAATATGTATTGTCTCCTGCGTATGATCTTTTGCCGGTTAATATAATTATGCCAGAGGACAAAGAACAGTTGGCGCTTCCTATGAATGGCAAAAAAATGAATGTACGCCGAAAGGATTTTTTGATATTTGCACAAACATGTGGACTGTCGAAGATAGCGGCTGAAAAAATGATAAAAAGGCTGGTGTCTCAAAAAGTAAAATTAATTAAGTTGTGTCGGCAATCCAGGCTGCCAGAGCATTTACAGGAGAATTTGATTCAACTGATAGAAAAAAGAACAGAGATTTTGGAAGCATAGTGATGGCTAATATTTTGAAAAAAGTGTGGAGTTTGATCTTGTAAAGAGGGAAATGGCATCTGAACGAAACTGGCTGTTAACAATTGCTATTTTCGTGGGCACATTATTGTAGCCCCCCAATTAAAAAACGGTTGACTTTTTCAAAAATGAGAAATATAATAATTTATTGAACGAGTAGCAAACGAGCGTAAATCCGGTTTTGCTGCTCGTTTTTTTAATAATACCATTAACAGGCGTGCCGCTTATCTGCGTAAGTCCAGCTTATCGATAAGTACACGTTTTTTTTGTGGAACAAACAGGAGGATTGGATCAAAATGAAAGAAAGCAACAAAATGAAGGAAATGCCGGTGAATAAACTGATGGTGCAGATGGGCATACCGATGATCTTGTCGATGGCACTGCAGGCAGTGTACAATATTGTGGACAGTGCTTTTGTCGGAAATATGAAGGTGGGGAGCGAAGCTGCATTGAATGCACTTACTCTGGTGTTCCCGGTACAGATGCTTATGGTAGCAGTTGGCATTGGAACCGGCGTGGGAACCAATGCACTTCTCGCAAGAACACTTGGACAGGGAGACAGCAAAAAGGCTGCAAAAGTTGCCGGAAACAGTTTGTCTCTGGGAGTGATCATTTATGCGGTATGCTTATTATTTGGAACTTTTGGTGTGAAAACATATATCTCATCACAGACAGTGGATCCGGAAGTGATTTCTATGGGAACAAGTTATCTTAGAACCTGCTGTGTGATTTCTTTTGGTATCATTTTCTTTTCGTTGTTTGAAAAACTGTTACAGGCAACCGGACGTTCTCTGTATTCAACCATTGGTCAGGTTGTAGGAGCGGTCGTAAATATTATTCTTGATCCAATTATGATCTATGGAATTGGACCTGTCCCGGAAATGGGAGTGAAGGGGGCTGCATATGCGACGGTAATCGGTCAGGTTGCGTCCGCGGTATTACTCTTTTTTTTTCATATGAAATTAAACAAAGAATTTGAACATGATCTGAAATATATGAAACCAAATGTCGGAATCATAAAGCAAATTTATGCAATCGGTCTCCCGGCGATCATTGCGCAGGCGTTAATGTCTATTATGGTGTATGTGATGAATCTGATATTGAAATTCAATCCTTCGGCGCAGACGGCATACGGATTGTTTTATAAGGTGCAGCAGTTTGTGTTGTTCCTTGCCTTTGGACTCAGGGATGCCATTACCCCGATTATTGCTTTTGCATACGGAATGAGAAATAAAAAGAGAATAAAAGCCGGAATCAGGTATGGTCTCATCTACACGATCGCCTTGATGTTGTTTGGAATTTTGGTTACTGAAATATTCCCGGATGCATTTGCAGCACTGTTTAACGCAGGGAAGTCAAGGGAACACTTTATCAGTGCAATGAGAATTATTTCGATCAGCTTTATTTTTGCAGGGATCAATGTCGCATATCAGGGAATTTATCAGGCATTGGACGGCGGTATTGAATCACTTGTTATCTCTCTGCTCAGACAGCTTGTGATCATTTTACCGCTGGCGGGAATATTCTCAATTTGTGTCAGAAATGGTCAGGTAGGTATTTCATTGATCTGGTGGGCATTTCCCATCACAGAGTTTGCCGCATGCCTGGTGGGATATGTATTTTTAAAGAGGATCCAAAAGAATACTGTGGAATGTCTTAAAGAAAAAAATTAAACGGTTTTTCAATATCGGGCATTGTTTTTGTCCTTACCGACAACAAAGAAGACAATAAATATGCCGATCCGTCTGATCGTGGATTGGTTCCTGACGTTGTAGAATGGAAAGTTTTATGGTGGCTGATCCGAGGCTTAGCTTTGGGTTAGCCATTTTTTTGCGCTGATTTCCGGGAATCGACGAATGATTAAAAAAATAAGACATTATTGGACAACCGTAGTATATAATGAGACCATCAAATACACAAAGGGAGGTAATTATAGTGAAAAAGAAAGTGTTTACGGCACTTCAGGTGCTGGGAAATGCGGCGGGAATCGTCAGCGGTGCGGTTGCAATGCAATATTCATCTGAAATTAAAGGGATGGGTACGGGAAGTGGAGCTTCTTATGAAACATATGGGGGTGATGCTTATACCGGCATTCAAAATGCATCTGCGCAGGTATCACATAATGTATGTGACTTGAGTGAAATTGTGAGGGATAGCTTCAGTTTGTTGCTTTTTGTGATCGGTCTGGCGCTGATCTGTTATTTTGTGACAAATCTGATCAAGTTGCTTGCGGATTATTTTACAGAGGATATTGTCCGGGCGGCTGGAGTGGCGACGGAGACATCTTCTGATCAGGAGGTAAGCTCTTCGGAATATGCAACAAAGCTTCCGAATCCGACAGTGGCTCCCCGCAGAGAGGAGGTTGGAAATGAAAAAGACATTTAAGAAAATGATATTTGGAATGCTTCTTGTGTTGTGCATTGGCTGTTTCGCCGGATGCGGAAGCAGCACACAAGAGGATGAAAAAACGCAGGAACTGGAAGAGGAGCAGGAAATGTATCAAAATGCTGTTGATGGATATCAGGCGACAATTGATAATTTGGAACGTCAGCAGAAAGAACTGGAGGATTTTCAGCGCAAGCAGGAGGAATATCAAAAGGCGATGGATAACGCAAGATAAGAAAGGGGATAAGGTCCGGCACTTCTCTTTCTTCGGATAAAGCCTCTATTATTGTTGATGCCCAGAATGAATATGACTACGATACGGTAAGTGATGTTTTAGTGATTATTAAAACACTTGGACTTCCGGATTCCCTATATGATGAAATGTGTGAAACCAATGCTTTAATGGGAAGACAGACGGAATCTTACGAGTATTATGATGTCAGCTGGTCATATCATCCGGATAACGGTCTCGACGTAATTTTTAAATATAAGAATTAAATCAGATTATTGAAAATAATAAAATCGTCGGTGTATCCTGGCTTGTGGATACACTGACGATTTTTTTCGTGTGTGGGAAAAAATCGAAATGCAGTGGAACTCAGGTGGATCGGAACATGGTATTCAATGCCGTTTCTGCCGACAATGGCAGGAATGCAGAGTGAGATATCGCTGATGCCGTATTCGACATGCATCATTGCGGAGAACGGAAATCTGAGAGAAATTCTCGGCAGCCGGATTTTGCGCAAGAGAATACGTTACATTGCGCCCGGTTGATATGGTATGATGCAATAGTAAAAGAGTAAAAGCAGATGGTAATGAAGCAGTCTGCGGAAAACATCGGAATCAAAACATCATTTGCACCCGGTTGCATGGTATGAAAGGAAGGAAATATACGATGAAAACAGGATTTAATTGGAAAAGAAAACTGCTCAGCTTATTGTTACTTTTCTGTCTCCTGACAGGACTGGCAGGGAGCGGCACGACGGTTCATGCTTATAATGTGCCGGACAATATGAAGTGGTGGGCGGATGACAAGTTTGGAATGTTTATCCATTTCGGATCGTACTCCTATTACGGACACGGCGAATGGGCGATGCAGACGGAAGGGATTTCCAAGGAAACATATCAGAAGACGATTTCTGCAAAGTTTGATCCGGAGAAGTTTGATGCGCAGGAGATCGTATCCTATGCCAAAAAGGCGGGGATGAAGTATCTGGTATTTACCGCGAAGCATCATGAAGGTCTTGCGATGTGGGATACAAAGGTTGCAAGCTTTACCGATACGACCGGACAGAAAATATACAGCCTGCAGCAGTATACGCCGTTTGGAAAAACAAACAGGGATATCATTATGGAACTGAAAAATGCGTGTCAGCAGGCGGGGATCCATTTTGGCCTGTATTATTCGATCATTGACTGGAATCATTCTTCCCAGACGGTGGAGGGAGATTTTACGAAGATGGCATCCTGGGAGGCGCGTACCGCATATATTGCTGATATGAAAGCACAGCTAAAGGAGCTGGTTGATACCTATGATCCGGAAATCATGTGGTTTGATGGAGACTGGACCTATAAGAAGGACAATCCGACCCTGAAGAAATGGTGGACAAAGCAGGACGGACAGGATCTGTATCAGTATATGAAGTCCCTTAAATCGGACATTATCGTGAATGAACGCGTGTGCAGAAGCTTTGGACTTGGAGATTTTGAATGTCCGGAGCAGAGCATTCCGGAAAAGGCACTGTCCAGACCGTGGGAAACCTGCCAGACGATGAACAACGCCTGGGGATACAAAAAGGACTGTGAAAAATCCTATTACAATGTGCGCTATATGATTCAGGATCTGGTCGAGGTGGCATCCAAGGATGGCAATTATCTGCTCAATATAGGTCCTAAGGGAGATGGAACCATGACCGCCGGCAGCAAGAAGATCCTGAAGGGCATTGGCAACTGGATGAATCGATATGGTGACAGTATTTACGGAACCTCCGGAACGCCATTTGCAAAGAAGCCGTCCTGGGGAAGATACACCCGAAAGGATAATGTGATCTATGCACATGTGATGAAATGGTCGAAGGATCAGAAGCTTGTGACAAAGAAATATGCAGGAAAAAAGGTCAAAAAAGTATATTTATTACAGAATGGAAAGAAATTAAAATATAATGTGACCGGTAAGAAAGTGATCATTAAGCTGCCGGAAAAGAAACTGGATAAAGCAGATACGGTGATTGCAGTGCAGTATCAGTAAAGCAGCGTTTTGAAAAAAAGTTAAAAAAACACCTGAACCGATAAGTTGCCGGTTCGGGTGTTTTTAATTGGGATTTATTTCACAAGCTCGTTTCTATACCAGGGAATGATTGACAGCCCCCGGTATAATATTATCCTTTCCATTTCTGTCTGTATTCGGACGGTGTCATATTCTCCGCCGATTTGAACAGCTTGATAAAGTAATTGGTATCCGGGATCCCGCACATTTCGCTGATCTCATGAATGGACTTGTCTGTGAAGCGGAGCAGCTCCTTGCCCCGGTTGATCCGGAACAGGTTAATGCAGGAGTTGATGCCCTCGCCGTACTTTTTCTTGAACTCGCGGCTCAAATAATACTTCGATATGTAGAACATCTCCGATAGATCTTCCAGCGTGATGTTCTCAGTGAAGTGGGTCTGCAGATAATGCAGGATCTCGTCCAGCTTCTCATCCATGGAGGTGCGGGAAGCACGCTTGCGCCGTGAAGTCTTCGGAATCGTGATCATCTCGGTGAGGAGCGATGCGATCAGTCCGGAGTTGGAAGCCTCGTAGTAAGAGGTCTTAAGCTGCGTGTTTAATATGATCTTGCGAAGAAAATCTCCGACCCTGTCAATGCTGACCGGATAGAATAAATTCGGAAAATTCTTTGTGAAATATTGATAATATTGCTTTGAGGTAGCTCCGTTAAAATGCACCCATATAAGCTGCCATGGGAAGTCTCTGGAGCTTTCGTGCGAGTAGGGTTCCATGCAGTCAATGAAGAAACAGGCACCGGCAGAGGCATGGGTACGCTTCCCGCGAAACGTAAAATAACCCTCTCCGGACAGGACACATACAATAAGATAGGAGTGCATGTTCTGACGTTCAGAGACTTGTTCTGCGGACATTTTGAGCATGCCGGCCTCCTGCACATAAAAAAATGTACTCTTGGCGGTTGGGCTTGGTGTCTCGATGCAGCGAGTCCGGGTAAACGAGTCATCATCCGGGTTTTGAGGTGCTTTGATCTGTATTGTTTCCATTCCGATTCATTCCTTTTCATTTCATAATGCTGGTAATTGATGATAAATTGTATTTTACATAAAAAGTATGCAATTGCACTCTGCAAGAATGTACTATAAACTAAACTATAATATATATTTTTTTTGGTACATTTCTATTCTATAATATTTGCAAAAAAAATAATAGAGTTTTTTTGGAGGTAGTTCCTTTAAAAATTCTAGTTTTTCAAGAAGCCCACATTTCTGAGAAAAATGACAAAATTGTAAGACAGACATTCACCGGATTGTAAGAATGTCATGTTATGATGGGAGAGTAAGAAATATTGTGCGCACGAAAAATCAGAATGCAAGGCTTTTACATTGTATTCGAGGAGGGGGATTATATGGCATTTTTGGAAGTTAAGAATCTGACAAGGATCTACGGGAAAAAGGATAATACGCTGACCGCACTGGATCATGTGAGCTTTTCGATCGAGAAGGGGGAATTTGTTGCGATCACAGGAGCCAGCGGCTCCGGCAAATCCACGCTGCTTCATCTGCTTGGCACAATGGATGAGCCGCAGGAGGGAAGTGTCTTTCTGGAGGGAGAGAGCGTTCTGGGACAGCGGGAAGCAAAGCGCTCCGTATTCCGGCGCAGAAAGATCGGTTTTGTATTTCAGGAGTACAATCTTGTGCCGGTGCTCAATGTGGAGGAGAATATACAGATGCCGGTGAGACTGGACGGCAAGCGGATGGATCCGCAGTATCTCGAGCAACTCTTGAAAATTCTTGGTCTGACTGACAGACGGTATCATCTGCCGGAGGAGCTTTCCGGAGGCCAGAAGCAGAGAGTGGCGATCGGGAGAGCGCTTGCCAATCGTCCGAGTCTGCTGCTGGCGGATGAGCCGACCGGTAATCTGGATCACCAGAACGGGCTGGAGGTTATGTCGTTGTTGAAGCGGTCCGTGGAGGAGTTTTGCCTGACATTGATCGTTGTCACACATGATCCGGCAATCGCTTCGATGGCAGACCGTGTCATCACATTATCCGATGGTGTGCTGATCTCTGATGCGAAGGTGAAGCATGCACTGTCCTCTGACGTTTCTGCAATGGATGGGAGGGATGCGCATGAATAGGCTGGGGTATTATGTCACGCTTTCCTTACGTTACCGCAATAAGCACCGGCTGCAGACACTGTATTCGATCATGGCGATCACGATTTCTGTTATTCTGTGCTTTTGCAGTATTACAGTGGGTATGACGATCATGAATTACGGTTATGAAACTGCCATGAAGCACAATAAGGACTGTGAGCTCTGGATCACGGAGATGCCGCTGAACAGAGACAGTATTGACGGTGACGAAGAATGGACGCCGGAGCAGTACACGTCAATGCAGAAAAAGCTTGAGGCACTGCCGGAGGTCCGCAAGACATACCTGGACAAGATATATGTGGACAGTGACAGTGCAGACGGTGATGAGTGGGGATATCAGGGGAAGAATAAAACAGTTTCGATGGAGCTTTACTTTGCGGCAGCAGACCGGAGTGATCTGAAGAGCTGCAAGGAAAAGGTGGAAGAAGCGACCGGGTATCGGGTTTATATTGATGCAGAGATCGCGGCACACCTGGGGCAGGGTGATGATATTGATTCCATGAATCAGGCAGCGGGGAATGCCCTGATCGCCCTGATCGGAGCCTTGTTTGCTTCCTTTGCCATGCTTGTGATCCGCAATACCATGATGCTTCCGGTGCTGGAGCGGATGAAGGAATACGGCGTGCTTCGCTGTGTCGGCATGTCGAGGGGACAGCTGTACTGTATGCTCGGAACGGAAGGGATTTTGCTGACACTGGTCAGTACCATTTTAGGGACAGGTGTTGGCTTTGGACTTTTGAAAGCATGTCAGGGCTGGATCAATGACTGCCTGATGCTGGACGTTCCGGTGGAATTTCATTTCTATGCTTCTGCGGTTGTATACAGTTGTCTGCTGTGTATCGGTGTGACGTTATTTGCACTGTTAGAGCCGGCGAGACAGGCAGCAGGAAGTTCCATTCAGGAAATCCTGCGAGGGGGAGAATACGGTATTCGTAAAGGGAGTGGAAAGAAAATAAAGCCGAAGAAACACAGAACAAGCCACGGGCTTGGTCGTCTTCTTGGCATAGAATGGGAGTATGCCGTGCGTAATATGTCCCGGAATCCGGGCAGTCAGATTTATCTTTGCATTGGCGTGGCGGTCAGTTTGTTTTTGTTCTCGGTGGTTTTTTCCGGAATAGAGAGCACCTATGCGACGGTGGAGAACAGCACACAGGGAACACATCAGGAATACTCGGAGGTTGTTCAGATCTATGGGGACTGTTCAGAAAAGAAAATAGAGGAGATCAACAAGACGATTGCAGGGTGCAGCGGTGTCCAAAAATCGGGACTCTTCCTGGCAGGTTCCATGTTTACGATGAACAATGATGTGTCGGCGCATATACCCGAACGTGAAGAAGGATCCTTTATCTTCTTTTCGGATGTCGGATATGACGAAAAGCATCTGAAGGGGATGAAAAGCCGGCTTGTGGATGGAACACTGGATTACCGCAAAATGGTTCAGCAAAACGGTGTGATCCTGTGTGATTATCAGTATAACAAGAAGGATGACGAAGGAAATACCACGACAGAGGACACCCGAGTCACGGACTATAAAGTGGGAGACACGATCGAAATGATCAGCCCGGAGGCGGAGCATAAGGTGACAAAGGATTTCGACAAAATGCTTACGAAGCTGGAGAAAACAGAGGGAAAAGAGCCGGACAGCGGCGATACGAAGAAGGCGAAGGCGTATTGGAAAAAGGCAGCTGCTTACCTTGCTACAATGGGATATCCGGTTGAAAAATACGAAAATACACCTGTGTTTGGAGGCGGATACAGCGTCTTTAATATGAAATATGCCATGCAGCAATGTGCGATCGATGCGGGCAAGGTCATTCGTTTTCCGATTCTGGCGATCGTGAAGGAGGATCCTTATAATTCGGCTCTGATCGATGGCTGCTCCAGCATCGGTGCCGGACTGATCATGGCGGATCAGACGATGATGAAATGGGGCATGCCATATGGAATGAGCATGCTGGACGAGCTTCCGTACGGCAAGTGCAGCAAGGGGATCGGATTTGTCCGGGACATCCGCAAATCGAAAAAGGATGTTGCAGATTATGTGAAGAAATGGAACGAGGAATCGGAGAATAATTCCTATGAGCTTGGACAGATGGTGGGGGATACCGGCTATGCGGATATGGAGTTTGGGGACGACAACGTTGTTTTAAACCGTTCTCTGGAGCTTGTCCGGAAAACGGGACTCGCTGTCGGTGGATTTATTCTTGCCGTCTGCCTGCTGCAGATATTCAACATCACCGCCGCAAATATTACCATGCGCCGGAAAGAGTTGTGGCTTCTGAGGGCGGCGGGAATGTCGCTGAAGCAGATGCAGAAAATGATCTATCTGGAGAAAGGGATCAGCTGTCTGATTGGAATTATTATTGGTGCGCTGGCAGGCTATGGCGCAAGCTGGCTTATGGTCGAAAAGATCATGAATCAGGACGGAGGAGCCTTTGACGGTACCGGTGGAATCCTGTTTATCTGGCCGTGGTGGCAGATCCTGCTTGCCGCCGTTCTGGTATATGGACTGTGCCTGTTTGCGGGCAGAGGACATCTTAGACGTGAGGTAAAGCAGTGACCGTCAGTGGCGTGCTTTGGGCTTGCAATGCATTTTTGCGCATAACGGAATGCAGATAAAAGGGAAATAAAAAAGATGCTTGACTAATATCGACTATCGATATATAATCTATATATCGATAGTCGATATTACTATTTGGAAAGGTTTATAATTTGTAACGATCGTGACAGAAAACATTTCAGAAAGGAGAGAATCTGTATGGAGAAAAGTTTGTTATCAGGGAGCAACGCGATGCTTTTGTTACGGCTTTTGGAGGAGAAAGATATGTATGGATATGAGATGATCGATCAATTGCGTCAGAAGTCAGACAATGTGTTTGAACTTAAGGTGGGTACGTTGTATCCGCTGCTGCATTCGCTGGAGAAAAGCGGATGTCTCACCTCTTATGAGGGGGAAACTGCCGGGAAGAAGAGGATTTATTACCGGATCACCCCCGAGGGGCGAAAGCAGTTGAAAAAGAAAACGGAGGAGTGGTCAGAGTATGCATCTGCAGTCATGCATGTGATGGAGCTTACGCTTGAATGAGGGAAGAACATGGCAAGGGGGGATACAGATGGGGATGAAAAAGGAAGAATATTTAAAAGAACTGACAAAACAGCTTCATTATGCGCCGGTGCGCAAAGTGGTCAGTCAGGAATATATTGATCATATTGAAGATGAGACGGAGTATCAGATCTCAAAGGGGATGGATCCGGACGAGGCAGAGAGTTATGCGGTGGAACAGATGGGCGATCCGGTTGAAGTGGGGAAACAGCTGGATGAGATCCATCGTCCGAAGAATATCCGGATCCCGTTGTCCGGAATCATTTTCATTGTGGCAGTCTGTGCGGTGTTCAGTTATTTCATGCAGAAGGACTATTATGAAGTGCTCAGTGAGCTGATCGGTGAGCCGAAATCTGCAGTGACGATATTATTTTGGGGGAATCTGATCGTCAGTGTAGGAATTTTGGTGGTAGTGTCCCATTTTCCGTACATGAAGCTGCAGAAAGCGGCGGGATGGATCGCAGTTGTATTTTTAGCACTGCCGATCGTACAAAGAGTGTCCGGGGGGATTGTGCCGGAGTCGGTTCAGACAGCGGTTATGCGGGTGCTGCCACAGATCAATCGCTGGAACACAGGGTATTATTACTGGTTATATGTCCCAATTTACGGACTTCTCTTAAGCTGGCTGAAGGGGGAAAAGCATCAGCTTGCATTGTCTTTGGGGGGCTTGATCCTGCCACTTCTTCTGGTATTTGACTGGGAATACACCCAGACGGGGGTCTATGCCTGGAGCAACTTTGGCTTCTGGCTGTTAGCTGTTATCCTTTTTAGTATGTTTGTGATGGCGGTCTGGGCGAACGTTATTCCGCTTCCGAAGAAGAAAACGACTCTGGCAGCGGCAGGGTGTTTTGTGGCAGCCAAACTGGCATACCATGCTTTTTATCTTTATGTGGTCTGCCAGGGCAAATGGAGTACCTATTATACGAGTGCCGGATGGAACAGAATGTTTCTCTTATTTTCGGAAAAACGGAGAAAAGCGTATGTTGCATTGTGGAAAGAGGTTGGAGGAAGCGCTTCTCTGGGGGAAGATATCATGTATCCGATACGGGCGATCCGTGGTGCGAAATGGATCGGCATGAGCGAGGGAATGCGTCAGGGGCTTCAGGGCACCATGCAGGGAGGAAAGATGACCGAAAGCAGTCCGCTGTTTACTTATCTGGCAGCGGGTGATCTGGGAAGTCTGATCGGCTATGTGGGAATCCTTCCGGCGCTGCTTATGCTGGCTGCTTTGATCGCGTTCACGATCTGGCTGATGAAAAAGGCGTGGAGACAGACGAACCCGGCAGGAAAGCTGATGGGAGCAGGAATTGGTCTTTTATATGTCTGCCAGATGCTTTATGCGCTGGCGGAGCTGTTTACACTGACACCGGGCAACCATCAGGTGCTCTTGATCCCATTGCTGGAAACTCTGGGCTATATGGATTACGGACGTGTGGTGGAAGCATTGTTTATGTACGGTCTGATGGTGAGCATATACCGGCATCAGAGTGTGTCCGGGTGGGGATGAGAAGCCTGCCGGACCGGGGATGATAATCTGTGGTTGCAAACAGACATGGAAAGACGTATAATAAAAATGTGAGGATCAGGAGCAGCTCGCAACTGATCCTTGCACTTTCATATATCCGTGTGCGTTTTTGGCGCATGGCGGAGTTATTATATATCATACGGGAGCTTGTAGGACAGGCTGAGAGGAAGGTGTGACCTTCGACCGGGAACCTGATTTGGATAATGCCAACGTAGGAATGTTTGATACATTTATAGCAAAGTATGCACAGAAAGCTGCCAAATCGGTGGCTTTCTTTTTGTTTTCGTGGAAGTTATCGTGGCAGAAAAGGCGGCTGCTTTGTACTTATTTTTGGAGGTGAATACATGGTAAAGATCAACGGGGAAGACCGGGATGTGGCAGGTATGACGGTAACAGAATATCTGGCATCGACTGATTATAATCCCAAAAGAGTTGCGGTAGAGCGCAACGGCGAGATCGTATTTAAGGCACAGTATGATGAGACGACATTAGAGGATGGCGACACGGTAGAGGTTGTCAGCTTCGTGGGAGGGGGCTGATCAATGCTTACACAGGAAGAATGGATGGGGGCGCTGAATGCGCGTCATGGAAAAGAGCGGCAGGAGAAATTTAGTCGTGCCGTGGTTGCGGTATGCGGTCTGGGAGGACTTGGCTCGAATGTTGCCATTGCTCTTGCCCGCGCCGGCATCGGAAAGCTGATCCTGATCGATTTTGACCGGGTAGATGTGACGAACCTGAACCGGCAGCAGTATAAAGCATCCCAGCTTGGTATGAATAAGACGGAGGCTCTTGCGCAAAATCTGCGGGAGATCAATCCGTTTATCCGGCTGGAGACGCATGCCGTCCGCATTTCGGAGGAGAACGCACAGGAGCTTTTGCAGGAAGCGGATGTTGTCTGCGAAGCATTTGATGTTCCGGAAGCGAAGGCGATGCTCGTCAATTTTGTGTTGGAGAACATGCCGGAGAAATATCTTGTCGCAGGATCCGGAATGGCAGGTTTTGGAAGTCCCAATACGATTCAGACACGCCGGATCACCGGCCGGTTTTATTTGTGCGGGGATACGGTCAGCGATGTGAATGACGGTATCGGTCTTGTCTGCGCCAGGGTCATGGTCTGTGCGGCACATGAAGCGCACACGATCCTGCGGCTTTTAGCAAATGAAATTGAATAAAAGAAACAATAATGAGAGCCTGCGGTTCAAAGCCGGCAGGCGGAGAGAAATGGAGATAATTATGAATAACGATAAACTGATCATTGGAGGTCATGAATTTGAATCGCGTTTTATTCTCGGTTCCGGAAAATATTCCATGAAGCTGATTGAAGCTGCAGTGAAGGATGCCGGAGCACAGATCATTACGTTGGCGGTTCGCCGTGCGAATACGAAGGAGCAGGAAAATATACTCGATTATATTCCGGAAAATGTAACGCTTCTTCCGAACACAAGTGGTGCCAGAAATGCGGAGGAGGCAGTCAGGATCGCACGTCTTGCAAGAGAACTTGGCTGTGGGGATTTTGTTAAGATTGAGATCATGCGTGATTCTAAATATCTTCTTCCTGACAATGAGGAGACGATCAAGGCAACAGAGATTCTGGCAAAGGAAGGTTTTGTTGTTATGCCGTATATGTATCCGGATCTGAATGTGGCCCGGGATCTTGTCAATGCCGGAGCTGCATCAATCATGCCGCTGGCGTCGCCGATCGGTTCCAATAAAGGATTGGCAACCAAAGAATTTATTCAGATCCTGATCGATGAGATCGATCTTCCGATCATTGTGGATGCCGGTATCGGGCGGCCATCCCAGGCGTGCGAAGCAATGGAGATGGGAGCGGCTGCGATCATGGCGAACACAGCACTTGCCACCGCCGGTGATCTTCCAATGATGGCATCTGCATTTAAGAGCGCGATCGAAGCCGGCCGCAGGGCGTATCTGGCCGGTGTTGGACGTGTGCTGACCCGAGGTGCATCTGCATCCGATCCGTTGACCGGATTTTTACGGGATTAGGAGGTCGATCATGGAAAATCAATTTTTTATTGACGCAGAAAGTCTTTCAGAGTCAGCGCTTGCCAAAAAACATCAATTGGAAAATGATCCTTCTTCCAGAAAGGATCATATGGAATACCTTCCGGGAATGGAGGTTATCGAGTCGGACGTGCGTGACAAGGTAATGTCGCAGGTAAATGCATTTGATTACAGTGGTTACACGGCGAAGGATGTGAAAACAGCGCTTGAGCATGAGACATGTTCGATCGAGGATTTCAAGGCTCTTTTATCGCCGGCAGCAGAGCCGTTTCTGGAGCAGATGGCACAGCGTGCGCGCCGGGAGACAAGCAAACATTTTGGCAATACAGTCTATCTTTTTACGCCGCTTTATATTGCCAATTACTGCGAAAACTACTGTGTATACTGCGGATTTAACTGCTACAATGATATTCACCGCATGAAGCTTTCAATGGAGCAGATCGAAAAGGAAATGAAGGTGATCGCTGACTCCGGAATGGAAGAAATTCTGATTCTGACCGGCGAGAGCCGTGGACAGAGTGATGTCAAATATATTGGCGAGGCATGCCGGCTGGCACGGAAATATTTCCGCATGGTCGGACTGGAGATATATCCGGTCAACACAGACGAATACCGTTATCTTCATGAATGCGGTGCCGATTATGTGACGGTATTTCAGGAAACCTACGATGCGGATAAGTACGAAACACTGCATTTGTTAGGGCACAAACGCGTCTGGCCGTATCGTTTTGATGCACAGGAGCGAGCGCTTCGCGGAGGCATGCGAGGCGTAGCTTTTTCGGCACTTCTCGGACTGTCGGATTTCCGTAAGGATGCGTTGGCGAGTGCATTGCATGTGTATTTCCTGCAGCGAAAATATCCTCATGCGGAAATGTCGTTATCTTGTCCAAGACTTCGTCCGATCATCAATAATGATAAGATCAATCCGCTGGATGTTCATGAAAAGCAGCTTTGTCAGATCATTTGTGCATACCGTATTTTTCTGCCGTTTGTGGGAATCACTGTTTCATCCAGAGAGAGCGCCGCATTCCGCAATGGCATTGTCAAGATTGCCGCAACAAAGGTTTCTGCCGGCGTTTCCACCGGAATTGGCGATCACGAAAGCAAATACAACGGAACGGAGTCGGAGGGAACACAGGGCGATGAGCAGTTTGAGATCGACGATAACCGGAGTCTTGACAAGATGTATCGGGACATCACGGGAAGTGGTCTGCAGCCGGTGCTAAACGATTATCTTTATGTGTGATATGAGAGAGGAAATGAGATGAGTAAATTTAATTCGAGTTTATATTTTATAACAGACAGCACTCCATATTCGGAGGAAGAATTTCTGCGTCGTGTGGAGGAGGCGCTTGCCGGAGGGGCAACGCTTCTGCAGCTGCGCGAAAAGGAAAGAACGACCAGGGAATATCTGCAGCTTGCTGCAAGGGTTCATGAGATTGCTTTGAAATATCAGGTGCCGTTGATCATAGATGACCGTGTTGATGTTGCGCTGGCAGTTGGGGCGGAAGGTGTTCATGTGGGACAGAGCGATCTGCCGGTAGCGGATGCGAGAAGGCTGATGGGACCGGATAAGATTGTCGGAGCGACCACAAAGACGGTTCCGCAGGCATTGGAGGCGTATGAGCAGGGCGCGGATTATCTCGGCGTTGGAGCGATCTATCCGACCACAACAAAGGTTAAGACAATACTGACTTCTACGGATACACTCCGGGAAATCTGTGAGGCAGTGCCGATCGCAGTCAATGCGATTGGTGGGTTGAATAAGGATAACATCGATGTTCTGGAGGGGATTCCGATTGCCGGGATCTGTGTGGTTTCTGCGATCATGAAGGCTGATGATCCACGTCAGGCAGCGCAGCAACTGAAAGCCCGGGCTATGGAATTGAAACTGTGCGCTAAGCAGTAGACATGTCTGCCAATGTGTAAGACTGCGAAAATGTATGGCCGGTGGAATGACCTGCCGTGCAGCGTATCCGGAGATTATATTACTCAGGGGTTTTGAATGTATTTCTATAAGTGTAGGAGCGCCCACTCTTGCCGGTGCGTTCCACGACATGTAGAAAGTAAAGAATCCCGAGCAGCGTCTGTGCGTAGCCGACCGGAATGTGTGCGGCTTTTGCAAAATCTTTCGAGGTGTAATTTTCGGGAAGTCCCTCCGGGACAAAGAGACGATAATCGGCAGGACCGCCGATATATAATTCGTCCACAAGCTCTACCGGAATGCGGTCAAAACGGGAGGATCCCTTCTTGCGGTCACGGCTCCAGCCGTTGAGCAGGCGGTATTCATCGGCGTCGATCAGAACCAGACACAGGTGCAGATTTGGATTGTCCAGATACATTTTAATTTTATACAGTTCGGGAACAGCATCGTAAAATGTTCCTGTTTTGGGGGACTTTCTCTTCGGGGAGAGTTCCCCTGTTTCTTCATTGATCCAGTAGAGCCATTTGGTATGTATGATCGGATAAACGATCGTGACCGGATAATACTTTAAGAAGGTGTCCAGCTTACGGCGCAGCTTGTTAAAACCACGCGTCTGGATCTCAATGATCTCGCCGTCACGCAGGATATCGGCAACGAAATTTTCGACAGGAATTTCCTGATGCTCCGGGTCGGGTTCGTAGAATTTCTTCAGAACGGCATGGACCGTTTTTTCGGACAGTGTGCCGATGCCCATGGACGCACGCTCCCGGTTGATGATCTCGCGGCATGCCTGATGAAAAAGAATGATGTCGTTATCGCAGATGGACATGGGCGCAGCCTCCTTTTCCGAAGTTCTTTTCTCTATTATATGTATTTCAAATCGGATCCGCAAGTATTCTGAAAAGCACTGTGTTAATTTCCGGAAAAATGAACATACTATTTTGGAAAGAAACGAAACTGTGTGCAAAATATTTGTTTGTAACGGAAATAACAGTGAATCGAATAGACGGTATTTTTCAATAATAACGAGTAGTTTAGAAATGAGGGTTCGTATGACAGACATATTTCAGGGAACGTTTGAACAGCGGGATGAGGCGGCAAAGCAGCTTCTTCGGATCGAGGACAGCTTTGACCTGATCCGGCGCCGTTTCATGATCGGCGGAAAGCAGGCGGCATTTTATACGGTCGACGGATTTTTAAAGGGTGAGGTTTCCGAGAAGGTGATGGAGTTTTTCTACAAGATCACCGAGGAACAGATGCCGGAGGATTTTGCGGGATTTCTGCAGCAGCAGATTCCGTATCTGGATCTGATGAAGGTCGCAGATCAGGAAATGTTTGTGAAGTCGGTGCTTTCCGGAATGAGCTGTCTGATGGTGGAGGGTTACGACATTATTCTGGCGCTCGATTTCAGGGAATATCCGAGCCGCAGTGTGGACGAGCCGGACAAGGATAAGGTGCTGCGTGGATCAAGAGACGGCTTTATTGAATCGCTGATCCCGAATATGGCATTGATAAGACGGCGGATCCGTGATACGGATCTGTCCTTTGAACTGGTTGATGTCGGGCGAAGCTCTAAAACGGACGTTGCGATCTGTTATATGCAAAACAGAGTGAATCCAGGCGTACTCCGGGAGGTGCAAAAGCGGCTTAAGGGAATTGATGTGGATTCGCTGACGATGAATCAGGAAAGTCTTGGCGAATGTATTTTCAAAAAGGGCTGGATCAATCCGTTTCCGAAGTTTAAGTTTACCGAGAGACCGGATACGACAGCGGCCTGTCTGCTCGAGGGCAGCATTGTCATACTCTGTGATAATTCATCGGCGGCGATGATCCTTCCGACATCTCTGTTTGAGATTATTGAGGATGCCAATGATTATTATTTTCCGCCGTTAACCGGTACCTATCTGCGTTTCAGCCGGTTTATCATCAATGTTGTGTCTATTTTCCTGACACCGTTTTTTATCCTGCTGATGCAGCATCCGGACTGGGTGCCGCACTCGTTCGAGTTTATCAAGATACAGGATCCGATGTATATTCCGCCGGTGACGCAGCTTCTGATCCTGGAGGTGGCGATCGATGGACTGAGGATGGCGGCGGTTAATACGCCGAATATGTTAAACACGCCGCTCAGTATCATTGCAGGTATTGTTTTTGGTGATTATACGGTTAAGTCAGGCTGGTTTAATTCTGAGATCATGCTTTATATGGCGTTTGTGGCGATTGCCAATTACAGCCAGAGCAACATGGAGCTTGGCTATGCAATCAAATTTATGCGTATCCAGCTTCTGATCCTGACCGGAATCTTCGGTGGCTGGGGCTTTCTCGCAGGGACAGTCATCCTGATCGTGACGCCGCTCTGTACGCGAACGATCAACGGACGAAACTATTTATATCCGCTGATCCCGTTTGACGGAGCACAGCTAATGAAGCGGTTTTTTCGTGTCAGTCTGAGTGAAAACGAAAAGTTAAATCAACAAGGTTCTAAAAAGAACTAATTATAGACTATTTGCACAAAAGAAAATATGATTTCTTATTAAAAATAGTAGATATTTTGAGAGATAATATGTTAAAATGTGCGCGGTGGAAAATGAAGCAGTTTGTTTTCTGCCGTGTTTCTTTACGCAAAATTATATGATGAAAACGGAGGCGTAGATTATGAAAAAACTGAAATCTGCGGTATGGGGTGTTGCACTGGTATTATGTGCTATGCTGGCAAACTCTTCGGTAGCATTTGCTGCGGAGTCGGGAGCCGAGAACGTTGGAAAAACTTTGTCACTTACATATTGCATCCCATTTGTTGGAATGCTTTTGTGTATTGCAATTTGTCCTCTTATTGTAGGCGAATGGTGGGAGAAATGGAAACCGGCAGTGGTTATCTTCTGGTCACTTGTATTTATTGTTCCTTTTGCAACCTTTATCGGTGCAGGAACAGCATGGGAGCAGGTGTTAGAATCCATTATCGGTGATTATCTTGGATTTATCGTTTTGTTATTTGGTCTGTTCTGTGTGGCAGGTAATATTGTACTCGAGGGAGATCTGGTCGGCACACCGAAGTTAAATGTACTGTTACTGCTGATTGGTACTGTACTTGCAGGATGGATCGGTACAACGGGTGCCAGTATGGTTATGATCCGTCCGCTGATCCGTGCCAACAAGTGGCGTCAGCGCAAGGCACAGATCGTGATATTCTTCATTTTCCTGGTATCCAATATCGGTGGATGTCTGACTCCTGTCGGTGATCCGCCACTGTTGATGGGATTTAATAATGGCGTTGGATTCTTCTGGAGTCTGAATCTGTTGCCGGTTATGCTTTTGAATGTCGCAATTTTACTGATACTGTTTTTCATCATCGATAATAATGCCTATAAGAAGGATCTGGCTGACGGTCTGAAGCCGGAGACATCAAAAGAAAAGAAAAAGCTTCATCTTGCAGGTGCACACAACATTTTCTTTATGATCGTGATCGTGGCAGCCGTTATTCTGAGTGGCGTACTTCCACAGAAGGTACCTTTCTTTGCGAAGGGCATTCATTTCTATGGTGAGGTTGAGCTTGGCTATGCATCCATCCTTGAGATGGCAATGATATTGATCGCCGCTTTCCTTTCCTTCCACACAACGAAGAAGGAAGTCCGCGAAGAGAATCATTTCACATGGGATGCGATCCAGGAGGTTGCCGTACTTTTCATCGGTATCTTCATTACGATGATCCCGGCACTTCTGATCCTGAAGGCGAGAGGCGCAGATCTTGGTATCAAGGAGCCTTGGCAGTTCTTCTGGATGACCGGTTTCCTGTCCAGCTTTTTGGACAATACACCGACCTATCTGGTATTCTTCACAACGGCAGTACATTCTGCACTGACCGGTGGAAGCATGGTAAAGGTATTAGACGGAACGATCCCGAAGATCTTCCTGATGGCGATCTCCTGTGGTGCTGTATTCATGGGAGCGAACACATACATTGGTAATGCACCGAACTTCATGGTTCGTTCCATCGCCGAGGAAAACGGAATCAAGATGCCTTCCTTCTTTGGATATATGGCATGGTCTGTAAGCTGCCTGATTCCGGTATTTATTATTGATACATTGGTATTTTTCCTGTTTTTCTAAATAAGAACGGAGTTTGACAATGACGTCCCCGATAATCTGTGGTATGATATATTGCAGACATCGGGGATATTTCTGTTAATCACTCAGGCTTCGCGCATGGAACATATAACTGCGCCCATAATATTTCTTATGTCCGCAGTGTATATATGATTTTTGCCTTAGTTTTTTGAATAACCGTGAACTGGTGACAACCAAATTGTCTTGTCACTTACGGATTTCGGAAAGTCTAATTGCTTTGCTGTTTCGATGTTCGATAAACGTGTCTTCCCGTATTCGCCTCTGGGTGGAATTCGGGTGTTTCGTAAGGCACTTGCGCTCGCCACTACTTGCATCCTGTTTTGTAGGATGCTATGTAGTGCTGCGTAGCGCATTGTAGCGAGAGCGTGCCGGTCGAAATAGCTGATTCCACCCGGAGGCTCAGTCGTCCAGACACGTATTCATCGAAACATTGCAAAGCAAAGACTTTCCGGAAATCCTACTGATCTGCGTCAATTTGGGTGTCACAGTTTCACGGTTTCATCAAGTATCCTGAGGCAAAAATCTATATTCATCTCTCTGAGACATAAGAAATATTATGGGCGCAATCGAATAATCGGTGCGCGAAGCCTGAGTGATTAACATTTGTATTTATGTTCCCCGATGGACAATCAGGAAAAGGTATGGTGAAAGTGATGATTTTTGATACACATGCACATTATATGGATGAAGCCTTTGCGCAGGACCGGGACGAGTTGCTTGCGTCCATGAAGGATGCCGGTGTCGGCACGATCGTGGAGGTTGGTGCGAGCATTTCGTCCACGAAGGATGCCGTGGCACTCAGCAGACAATATGATTTCGTGTACGGTGCTGTGGGCGTGCATCCGGAGGATGTGGAGCATATGACGCCGGAGACGGTGGAGTGGTTAAAGGAGCTGACAAAAGAGCCGAAGATCGTGGCGGTCGGTGAGATCGGACTCGACTATTATTACGAGGACCCGCCAAGGCAGGTACAGAAGGAGTGGTTCATCAGACAGCTTGAGGCAGCAAAGGAAATGAAGATGCCGGTGATCATTCACAGCCGTGATGCGGCGCAGGACACGCTGGAGATCATGGAGGAGCACTGCGATTGGTCACAGGGCGGTGTGATCCACTGTTTTTCGTATTCGGTCGAAATGGCACGCATTTATCTGAAGAAGGGCTTCTACTTGGGAATCGGCGGCGTTGTTACATTTAAAAACGGCAGAAAGCTGGTGGAGGTTGTGAAGGAAGCACCTCTGGAGCAGCTTGTGCTTGAGACGGATTCACCGTATCTGACGCCGGTGCCGAACCGCGGCAAACGAAATGATTCGAGACAGCTGACACATGTGGTGGATGCCATTGCGCAGATCAAAGGGATCAGCAGAGAGGAAGTCATCCGTGTGACGGAACAGAACGCGCGCAGAATGTACAGAATAAGGGGGTAGTTATGGCAACATTAGGTAATCCGCAGAATACCATCGAAGTTTTACAAAAATATGATTTCCATTTTCAAAAGAAATTTGGACAGAACTTTCTGATCGATACCCATGTGCTGGAGCGCATCGTGGAATCCTCCAATATTACAAAGGATGATTTTGTACTGGAGATCGGACCGGGTATCGGCACGATGACGCAGTATCTGTGCGAGCATGCAGGCAGAGTGATGGCGGTGGAGATCGACAAGAATCTTCTGCCGATCCTCGCAGATACCCTGAAGGAATATGATAATGTGACGGTGGTCAATGAGGATATTTTAAAGCTTGATATCGGAAAGATTGCCGAGGAATATAATGACGGCAAACCGATTAAGGTGGTGGCAAATCTGCCATACTATATAACAACACCGATCATTATGGCGTTATTTGAGAGCCATGTTCCGCTTGCGAGTGTGACGGTCATGGTGCAGAAAGAGGTTGCCGAACGGATGCAGGCAGGTCCGGGGACAAAGGATTACGGTGCCCTGTCGCTTGCCGTGCAGTATTACTCAAGGGCAGAGATTACGGCAAATGTGCCGCCGAACTGTTTTATGCCGCGTCCGAAGGTGGGATCTGCGGTGATCCGGCTGACCTGTCATGAGCAGCCGCCGGTGAATGTTGTGGACGAGAAGTTCTTCTTCCGTGTGATCCGTGCTTCGTTTAATCAGAGGCGCAAGACACTGCAGAACGGACTTGGAAACGATGCCGGTCTGCCGGTCACAAAGCAGCAGACAGCGGAAGCACTGGAAAAGATGGGACTTTCCGGGACGATCCGCGGAGAGGCACTGTCACTGGAGCAGTTTGCAGAGCTTAGTAATATACTAAAAGGATAGAAGTGATATAATAATTCTGATATCCGGATGCTTTGCATCTGTTGCGCATTGCGCTTTAAGAATTTGTTAATCGTATAGAAAGGTGGAGAAACGATGAAGGTAACTGAAAAAATCGCTGTATTACGAAATCTGATGCAGCAGGATGGAATTGATTATTATTATATCCCGACCAATGATTTTCATGGCTCGGAGTATGTGGCAGATTATTTTAAGTGCAGAGAATATATGTCCGGCTTTACCGGATCTGCGGGAAGTCTGCTTGTGAGCGCAACAGAGGCGGGGCTCTGGACGGACGGCAGATATTTTCTGCAGGCGGAAGCACAGCTTGCCGGAAGCGGGATCACGCTGTACCGCATGGGTGAGCCGGGTGTGCCGAAGATCTTTGAATACATTGCGCAGCATATTCAGCCGGGGCAGTGTCTTGGCTTTGACGGACGTATGGTAGATGCGTTTTATGCGATGCAGCTCAAAAAAATTGTGGAGAGCAAGGGAGCACGCCTTGTGACGGAGTTTGATCTGGTGGGTGCTGTCTGGTATGACCGTCCGTGGCTGGAGGCAAAGCCGGCGTACAGCCTGAGTACGCAGTATACAGGTGTAGAACGTGGAGAGAAGCTGGATGCCATTTGTAAATGGCTGGATACGCGCAAGGCAGATATGCTTGTGATCACATCATTAGACGATATCGCATGGGCACTCAATATCCGCGGTGAGGACATCCACTGTTGCCCGGTTGTGCTTAGTTATCTGGTGATCAAGCCGTTAGAGAGGATCCTTTTTGCAAACAAGAGTGCTTTCAGTACAAGGCTTCGTCAGGAGCTTGCAAGGGACAGTGTGTTGCTGCGGGAGTATGATGAGATCTATGATTATCTTGCCGCTGTACCGGCGGGAAGCCGTGTGGTGATGGACATGCATGTGGCGAATTACCAGCTTGTCAATTCCGTGCCACAAAATTCCAAGATCGTCAATGCTGTATGCCCGACAAAGATGATGAAGGCAGTGAAGAATCCGGCGGAGATCGCCGGGGAGAAGATCGCACATATCAAGGACGGTGTTGCACTTGTGCGGTTTATGTACTGGTTGAAACAGAACATCCAGAAGATTCCGCTCACGGAGCGCCTTGCCGCGGCACAGCTTGAGGCATTCCGTGGCAGTGTCGGCGATTATATGGGACCAAGCTTTGACCCGATCGCGGCGTATGGTCCGCATGGAGCGATCGTGCATTACAGCGCAACGGAGGAGACGGATGCCAGAATTCTGACAGAGGGATTTTTGCTGTTAGACACCGGTGGACATTATCTGCAGGGAACTACAGATGTGACACGGACGATCCTTCTTGGACAGGAGGCAACGCCGGAGGAGAAGAAATATTATACGGCAGTGCTCTGCGGTAATCTTCGTCTTGCCGCAGCCAAGTTCAAAAAGGGTTGCAGCGGTGTAGCGCTCGATATTCTTGCAAGACAGCCATTGTGGGATATGGGCTGCGATTTCAATCATGGAACCGGACACGGAGTGGGCTGTCTGTTAAACGTTCATGAGGGACCGAATGCGATCCGTTACCGGATCGTGGCTCAGCCGGACGGCAATGTTGAGCTGCAGCCGGGCATGATCACCTCGGATGAACCGGGAGTTTATCTGGAGGGGAAGTTTGGTATCCGTCTGGAGAATCTGCTCCTCTGCGTGGAGAAGGAGCAGAATGAATTTGGACAGTTCCTCGGCTTTGAGGCGTTGACTCTGGCACCGTTTGAGCGTGATGCGATCGATCCGTCGCAGATGACACAGCAGGACAAGCAGCTTTTGAACGAATATCATGAGAAGGTCTACGATACGATCTCACCGTATCTTGACCGCAACGAGGCAGAATGGCTGATGGATGCCTGTGCACCGATCGATTAAAATGCAGAATGCGATGTCGGTTTTCTTTAACAGTTTGTTTTGGACGGTGTGCGTGCCGGAACCTGACGCTTTAATGCGAAAAATTCAGAACGGTACACGATCATATAATAAAAGATATATAATAGGATCGCACAACCCACATCAATGATCGAATGCTGCTTTAAGAACATGGTGGACAGGCAGATCAGGATGCACAGCACAAGCGAACCGGTGCGGATGCCCTTGCGTTCCCGCAGCGCGTAGCTCTGTGACAGTGCCATGTGGATCGCAATGGAGTTGTACACGTGAATGCTCGGGCAGACGTTCGTCGGAGTGTCGCCCTGATACAAGCCGGCAACGATCCCTGTCAGAAAATTGTCTCGCGGAAAGCTTTCCGGGCGAAGCGGCTGTGCATTCGGAAAGATCGTGTAAATGATCAGACATGTTGTCATGCCAAGCATCAGCACCGCGCTGCACCGATAAAAGTCGGACATGTGCTCTGACTGTAAAAACAGAAAGAGCAACGAAACAGCCACATATAAAAACCACAGAAAATACGGGATGGCAAACAGCTCGCAGAACGGGATCATATCATCCAGCTTACAATGAATTATTGTAAAATGTGAAAGGTCACGTCGTTCGAGCCAGGAGAACCAAAGCATATAAATCGGAAAATACAATACAAGGATCATGTATTTGTACTTTCGTAAAAATGTGGTGATGATTTTGTTCATAACAATCCTTTCTATGGAAGCTAATGCTTAGGTGAATGCTTCCAGTCCACTTCCCTGCGGATATAGGCGAAAGTTGTCTCCTCGCCCTCCTCTGCCAGCATATGCAGCAGTTTCTCCAGCAATGCTCTCGCATCCGGATGCAGCGGGTAGTGGTCTTTGTTTTTTTCATAATAAGCAAGGGGGAAAGAGTCATCGTAATTGTCACGGTTATAATTCTGACTGGCGGCGATGCGGTCGCAGAACATCTCTATAATATAGCGGGTTGGCATCGGCATGCCCTGAAGTCCTTCGTGCGGGTCGATCGCCATATCGATCCAGTATTCAAAATGATGACGGTTCCGTCCCTTGTGATGAAGCCAGGCGGAGGAATAGCCCTTTGCTATTTTCTCGCCGTAATTGGGACTTCGTTTTCCACCCTGATAATACTTTACTCCCTGAATAAACTCGGTTGGGGAATATTTGGACCAGTCATGCATGATACCCTGTTTGTAAAGCCCGGCTTTAAAGCAGTAGTGGCGGACAAGCTTCTTGTGATGAAGGATCGTCCGCAGATGACCAATAAAATTATTCCAGTAGTTCATTTCATTTCCTTTCCATAGATTGTACCACAAAACCTCATGAAAGAAACTAAAAAGTTTCTTATATTTCTATTAAGCAGCAAAATGCCTGTTTCCGGATGAAAAAATGCCTATTTCAGCGATTTCTTCCACTGCTTTGGTGTCATTCCCTTCCACTTTTTGAAGGTGCGGATCAGGTGACTGCAGTCGGCAAAGCCGGTCTCCTGGCTGATATACGTCAGATCCTGGTTTGTGAAAAGCAACAGATCCGCCGCTTTGTTAATGCGGGTAAATTCAATATATTCCTTGCAGGACTGATTGTAGGTTTCCCGGAAAAGCTTCGCAAAATACGAGTAACTCATACCGCACATCTGCGCAAGCTCATGTACACGAAGCGGCTCTCCGCAGTGCTGCTCAATATATTTGGAAATGGAATAGATTGAGGCATCGTAGTCATCCGGCGCAGTAATGATCGTGTCGGTATCGACGCCCTTCTGCTTGAGACAGCGCATCAGGTAGGTCAGGATCGAAGCGATATCCGAACAGATCAATACGTCATAGCCGTAGTCGTGCCGGCGCTTCTCCTCAAGACTGTGCGTGAGAAGCTGTAAGATCGGCAGCTCTTGCAGTTCGTGGCGGCGGAAGTGGATATAATCGGGATTCTGCTGGTAGGCGATCCGGAACAGCTTGGAGAAACGGGTGCGGTACTCGTTTGTAATATTTAAGAAGTTCAGATCGATCATGATCACAAAATAGTGAACCTCTCCCGTATAATCCGGTGCGCGGTGCATCGAATGGACTGCCTGCGGATAAAACAGGATCAGATCCCCGGGATGCAGGATATAACAATCATTATCACACTGTGCCTTAAGCTCGCCGTGGAGGACATAAAGCATTTCCAGATAATAATGCCAGTGGGGTCCGACACCGGTACTCGTATCACTTTCCTGCAGAATAAATACTTCCAGTGGAGTGTTCAGCCGGTCAATGTATTGAAAAAATACATTTTTTTTATTTATTGGTTCCATGAATTTGACTCCTTATAATATGTAAGTGCAATGTTTATCGGTGTCTGTTCATAAAAATGTTACAAATCATCATGAATAATATGATAGATTTTTTCAGTTTTTTTCAAGATTCATTATAGCATACCTTGAGCCTCCATGCTACACTAATTTTCACTGCAAAAGAAAGATAATGAAAAGAAAAAGGAGGTAGCTTAAAATGACTCCAATACAATGGTTTTACAGCTTTTTGCGGCAATATAAGTGGAAGATGTTCTGGGGACTTGTGCTTGTGACGATCCTCGCCATAGCATCTCTGGTCAACCCGTATATTTCCGGTATGATCGTCGATGATGTCATCAATGGAGGAAAGACCGGGATGCTGCCGTATCTGATCGCCTTTTTGCTCGGAACGATCATTGTGAAGGGACTTTGCCGTTTCTTTTCGCAGGTTCTTTTTGAGGTGAGCTCTCAGGGCGTCCTGTACAGCATGCGCGACAAGGTTTATCGCAAGCTGTTGCAGGAGGATTTTGCTTTCTATAATAAGAACCGCACCGGAGATCTGATGAGCCGTCAGACCGGCGATATGGATGCAATCCGTCATTTTGTGGCGTATGTCATCTATATTGTATATGAGAATATGCTTTATTTTGTATTTGCGCTTCTGATGATCTTCAAGACCGACTGGAAGCTGGCGCTGTGTATGCTTCCGGCAATTCCGCTGACGGCACTGACAACGATGAGCCAGTCGAAAAATGTGCATCCGGCGTTCGGGCGCTGCCGTCAGGCATTCTCCAGCCTCAATACCTATGTACAGGAAAATATCAGTGGCAATCGTGTCGTGAAGGCGTTTGCCAAGGAAGACTACGAGATGGAGAAGTTTGCGGTTGAGAACGACGGATACCGTGATGCCGAGCTTGGCGCGGCAAAGATCTGGCGTCGTTATGTACCGTTATTTGAGCTCTGGTCCAATCTGCTGACGATCGTGCTGATGCTTGTCGGTGGCTGGATGGTGATCCGGGGCGAGATCACGATGGGTAATTTCGTTACGATCAACGGATATCTGTGGATGCTGACACAGCCTCTTCGTATGGCAGGCTGGTGGATCAACGACGTACAGAGATTTACTACATCAGTAGAGAAGATTTACCATACATACATGGCAGAGCCGGATGTTAAGAAACCGGCGCATCCGATGCATCACAGAAAGCTGGACGGAACCGTGGAGTTTAAGGATGTTTCTTATCGTGCGGACGATGAAGATATTCTTCAGGATGTCAGCTTTACGGTTGATAAGGGACAGACGGTCGGTATCATTGGTACGACCGGTGCCGGAAAGTCAACAGTGATCAATCTTCTGTGCCGTTTCTTTGATGCAACTGACGGCGAGGTACTTGTCGATGGCATTAATGTAAAGGATTACGACATGTATGAGCTGCGTGATAATATCGGTATTGCGATGCAGGATGTGTTTCTTTTTTCGGACACCATCGAGGGCAATATCGCATATGGTCAGCCGGACTGCAGCTTTGAACGCGTCAAGGAAGTGGCAAAGATGGCAGATGCTAATCTGTTTATTAAGGAGCTTCCGGACGGCTATGATACCATCGTCGGTGAGCGCGGCGTTGGTCTGTCTGGTGGACAGAAGCAGCGTATTTCTCTGGCGAGAGCACTTCTGAAGGATCCGGCGATCCTTGTGCTTGACGATACCACCTCGGCGGTGGATATGGAGACGGAGAGTTATATTCAGAAGCAGCTTGATAATATCAATCACAGCTGTACGACGTTTATCATTGCTTATCGCATCTCCTCCATCCGCAATGCCGACAAGATCCTTGTCCTGGATAACGGACGGATCATCGAGCAGGGAACGCATGAGGAGCTTCTGGCAAAGAACGGATATTATGCGACCGTTTACCATCACCAGTATCCAGAGATGGCGGTATAATTCAGAAAGGAGTGTGAAAATAGATGGCTAGAAATCGTTATGATGTGGATGAAGCCTTAGAAGACCACTTTGACATAAAACAGTTGAAACGACTGGGCGGATATGTGAAGCCGTACTTTGGCAAAATGTTTATTATCATGCTGCTGATGCTGAGTTCTTCGGCACTGACAATGCTGATCCCTAAGTTTGTACAGCTTGAGATGGACCGTTATATTCCACAGAAGGATATGAACGGGATCATCCGGCTTGTGATCTACACACTTCTGATCGTGATCTATTCGATCGTCTGTATGTGGCTCAAGATCGATCAGATGACGAAGGTCGGACAGGACATCATTCATGAGATCCGTGAGGATCTGTTTGCACATCTGCAGGAGCTGCCGTTTTCCTACTATGATGAGAGACCGCACGGCAAGATTCAGGTGCGTGTGGTAAATTATGTAAATAACCTAAGTGATCTTTTGTCAAACGGTATCTTAAATACGATCACCGATCTGTGCAACCTGATCTTCATTCTGATCTTTATGTTCTGGACCAGTCCGAAGCTGACCTGGATCTGCCTGTGCGGACTGCCGGTGCTGATCATTTATGTGGTCGTGCTGAAGAGAAAGCAGCGGGCGAGCTGGCAGCTTCAGAGCAATAAGCAGTCCAACCTCAATGCATATATTGCGGAGAGTATTAACGGCATTCGTGTGACGCAGGCGTTTGTCCGTGAAAAGGAGAACATTGAGATCTTCAACTCGTTAAGCATGAGTTATCAGAAGGCGTGGCTCAAAGCTGTTTATTATAACTTTATGATGAGCCCGATGGTAGATCTGATCTCCGTGATCACGACCTCCTTTGTGTATGTGGTCGGTGTTTCCTGCATTATGGGCGGCGGAACCTCCGGCGTTACGGTTGGTGTGCTTGTTATGTTTACCGCCTATATTTCCAGATTCTGGCAGCCGATCAACACGATTGCCGGATTTTATAACAGCGTGCTGACGGCAATCTCCTATCTGGAGCGTATCTTCGAGACAATCGACGAACCGGTGGAGGTCACAGACGAGCCGGATGCCATCGAGATGCCGGAGATTAAGGGAGTTGTTGACTTTGAGCATGTAACCTTCAGCTATGAGGATGGTATTCCGATCCTGAAGGATGTCAGCTTTCATGTAGATCAGGGACAGACGATCGCGATCGTGGGACCGACCGGTGCCGGTAAGACAACAATCGTCAATCTGTTGAGCCGATTCTACAATACCGACAGCGGATGTGTCCGAATTGACGGACAGGACATTTCGAAGGTGAAGCTTCATTCGCTGCGCAGCCAGATGGGTGTGATGATGCAGGATAGCTTTATTTTCTCAGGAACGATCATGGACAATATCCGCTACGGCAACAAAACGGCAACGGACGAAGAGGTGATCCGTGCGGCGAAAACCGTCTGTGCGCATGACTTTATCATGCAGATGGAGGACGGCTACAATACACAGGTCAACGAGAGAGGAAGCCGTCTGTCGGTTGGACAGAGACAGCTGATCTCCTTTGCGAGAGCACTCTTAAACGATCCGTCCGTGCTGATCCTTGACGAGGCAACCTCAAGCATTGACACAGAGACCGAGATCGCATTGCAGAAGGGTCTGGATGAACTTTTGAAGGGAAGAACGTCCTTCATCATTGCGCACCGTCTTTCTACGATTCAGGGGGCAGACCGCATTATGTATGTGGACGATGGAAAGATTATTGAGTCCGGTAGTCATGAGGAGCTTTTGAAGCAGAAGGGTCTGTACTATAATCTGTATATGTCACAGTATCAGGGATAGACAAACCGGCAGGAATAAATTAAAATAGACAGGCATAGAATGATGCAGGGGGAAATCCTCCTGCATCTTTGTCGATGAAAAGAATTGGAGGGTGGCAATGAAGGAGAAAAGGAGAAGGAACAGAAAGCTTAAATTTCTGTTTATCGCCTGTGCGCTGTGGGCGGTCGTTTTTTGCTGGTACGAGGTGGGTTCGCGGACAAACCTTACTTCTCTGATGCAGCGGCCGAAGGTAAAGACAACCGAGAGTAAGGAGACAACGCAGAAACGGTTTGATGAATTTATGCTGCAGGTGTTTAAGGCGATGGTCACAGAGGATACGCTGACCTTAAATTACACCTTAAAGGAGCCGGAGAAATATGGCGTGAGCATGGAAAAGCCGACCCTTGGAGCATATACACTGTCCGATTTACGGGACGGCATTATGACGGATGAAAACTGGTTGTCCTCTCTGGAAAGGTTTCCGTATGAGGCACTGACGGAGGAACAGAAGTTAGAATATGATACGCTGCGCAGTCTGCTTAAGACAGAGTTGAAAAGCTCGGAGGTATTGGAATATTCCGAATGTCTGGGGCCGACAACCGGGATTCAGGCACAGCTTCCTCTGATTCTGGCAGAGTACCATTTTTGGGACAGACAGGATATCGAGGATTATCTTGCGCTTCTCCGTCAGATTCCGGATTATTTTGCGCAGATCATTGATTTTGAAAAGATGAAATCTGAGAAGAACCTGTTTATGAGCGATTTGACCTGTCAGGCGATCATCAGGCAGTGCAAGGATTTTATTGCGGAACCAAAGGAGAATTATCTGCTGGACTCCTTTTCGAAGGGGATCGCATCTGTCAAAGGTGTTTCAGAGGAGGAACGTGCAGAATATGTCAGACAGAATGAAGCGGCAGTGTCGGAGTGCGTGATACCGGCGTACCAGAGCCTGATCAGTGCCCTGGAGCAGCTCAAGGGAACCGGCAATAATGCGGGAGGACTGTGCAAGCTAAGTAAGGGAAAGCAGTATTATGAGTATCAGATGGAGTCCATGACAGGCTCCTACCGGAGTATTTCGGAGATCGATCGTCTTGTGGATAAGGCACTTCGGTCCGCAGAGAAGAAAATGTCGCGCATCATGACGAAGACGCCGGATGCCTATTACGATGCGGAGGATTTTACATATCCCTGTACCGATCCGGCGGAAACCGTGGATTATCTGCGAGAACAGATCAGCAACGATTTTGAACCGCTGCCGGATGATGTGACCTGTCAGGTGAAATATGTCGATGAATCGCTGGAGGACAGCTTAAGTCCGGCACTTTATATGACCTCGCCTATTGACGATTACAAGCAAAATGTAGTATATCTTAATCAGAGTGATGATTATGATCTCACCGAATGCTTTTCGACGATCGCACACGAAGCGTATCCGGGACATCTGTATCAGAATGCATATTTTCTGTCGCAGGATCCGGCACTGTTTCGGAGAGTGGTCAGCGTCGGTGGTTATGCGGAGGGCTGGGGAACCTATGCGGAGAAGTACAGCTATCAGCTTGCCGGAATGAGCGACGAGACGGCACAGCTAAACGGGGAGAATCTGATCGCCACGCTCTGTCTGTACGCAAAAGCGGACATCAATGTGAATTATTATGACTGGAGCAGAAAGAAGCTGACCGCATTTCTGAAGGATTATGGCTTTGACGCTTCACAGGCATCCGTCGTCTATGATTCCGTTGTGGCGGAGCCGGTGAGCTATATGCAGTATACATTGGGATATCTGGAGATCAATGAGCTGCGTACGAAAGCGGAGAATGCTCTGGGGGAGAAGTTTTCTCTGAAGGAGTTTCATAAATATTATCTGGGAACGGGGGCAGTGCCGTTTGCGGTGCTGGAGGACCGCCTGGATCAATGGATTGAGGAGCAGAAGAAATGAATCGGACACAAAAGACAGCATTAAGGGGAATGTTGATCGCGGTGGCATTTGTGCTGTCCTGGCTGGAGGCACAGCTTCCACCGCTTGCAATGGTTCCGGGCGTAAAGCTGGGACTTACAAATTTGGTAGTGCTGGTGGCAATCTACCGGTTAAGCACAATGGATGCGCTTGTGATCAACGGCATCCGCATCCTTCTGGTGGCGTTTACCTTTGGGAATATGTTTTCGCTGTTGTACAGCTTTGCCGGAGGAATGCTGAGCACCATTGTGATGCTTTTGCTGAAACGAAGCGGGCGGTTCCGTCTTCCGGTTGTCAGCGTGGCGGGAGGTATTGTCCATAATATCGGACAGATCCTCGTTGCGATGGTCGTGCTGGAGTCAACGGGCGTGGCGTATTATCTTGGCGTGCTGTGGTTTAGCGGAATGATCGCCGGAGCGGTAGTCGGAATGATCGGTGCGGGCGTGGTAAAGCGGCTGCCGGAAGAAGAGTAGAGGGTCTAAGATCTTAAGGTGGAACGAAAGTGCATTGAGGTTGATACAGGATATTGTGAGAAAGTAATATCGCAGATGATAATTACGAGATATTGTGAGAAAGTAATGAGATAAGAAGAAATTAAGAGATGTTCTAAGAGAAAGGCAGAATGGAATGAAAAAAATACTGATCGTGGAGGATGATGTAAACATCAACAATCTACTGAAGGAAGCACTGTCCCAAAAAGGGTACACATGTGGACAGGCATTTTCCGGTACGGAAGCGGCACTGTGGCTGGAGAAGGAGTCATGGATGCTTGTGCTGCTTGATCTGATGCTTCCGGGGATGACCGGGGAGGAGGTTTTGCAGCTGATCCGCAGACAGGGGGACACGCCGGTGATCGTTCTGACGGCAAAGGATGCCATGGAGGAAAAGCTTGATCTGCTGACAAGCGGAGCCGATGATTATATTACGAAGCCATTTGACATTAATGAGGTGATCGCACGCGTGCAGATACAGCTTCGCCATGCCGGGCAGGAGGCGGAGCCGGACCGGATCGAGTGCGGCGGGATCACGTTGGATGATAAGACACACCAGATCTGGGTGGACGGACAGGAAATTTTGCATCTGACCAGACAGGAGTATGCGATCTTAGAGCTTCTGATCCGCCATCCGAAGCAGGTTTTCCGTAAGGAGGCGATCTTTACCTATGCCTGGGAGGAGGAATACATGGGCGAGACCAAAACACTAGATGTGCATATCAGCAACATCCGCAAGAAGCTCAAGGCAGTGACGGACAAGGAATATATTCAGACAGTCTGGGGGATCGGATACCGGCTGAATCAATAATTTTAATGATGTTGGAGGTAAAGCTTTTTGCTCCGACGGATTGCTATATTGCATCATTTACTTTTTCTTTACCTTTTCTTAGCGTTATTTTAGAGAATGCTCTTTATACTGGTACTCATCATAAGGAAAGGATGTAACATAATATGAGTGAGATCTTATTGGAAACCCATGGTTTAACAAAGCAGTTTGGGCGTTATAAGGCAGTGAACCGGCTGGACATGCATATACGAAGGGGAGCGGTGTATGGATTTATCGGCAGGAACGGAGCCGGCAAAACGACCTTTTTGAAAATGATCTGTGGTCTGTCCAACCCAACGGCAGGAGAATATTCTATTTTTGGATACAGCGGAAAGGAGCTTGCACAGGTTCGCTCGCGTGTCGGCTGTCTGATCGAGGCACCGGGTATTTATCCAAACATGACGGCGAAAGATAATCTGATGATCAAGGCGCAGTTGTTTGGCATTCATGACCGCAAATATGCGGATGAGCTTTTAGACATGGTTGGTCTTGGGGATGTCGGCAGGAAAAAGGCGGGTCATTTTTCGCTGGGAATGAAGCAGAGGCTTGGCATTGCACTGGCACTTGTTGGAAATCCGGATCTTTTGGTGCTGGATGAGCCGATCAACGGACTGGATCCGCAGGGAATTGCGGAGGTGCGCGATATGCTGCGGGCGCTGGCGCAGGAGAGAGATATTACGATTCTGATCTCCAGTCATATTTTAGAGGAGCTTTCCAAGCTCTGTACCGATTTCGGGATCATTCACAAGGGAAGTCTGATCAAGGAGCTTTCGCAGGAGCAGCTTATGCAGCAGTGTGAGAAGCGGCTGGAGCTCGTTGTGGATGAGCCGCAGAAGGCTATGACGGTACTGGACAGCATGAATATCCATGATTACGAGGCAGTGGATCCGACACATTTGCATGTGTATGAGCGGCTGGAGGACAGCATGCTTATCAACCGGGAGCTTGTAAACGCAGGCGTGCTGCCACGCGAGATGAAGGTGAATCAGGAAGAGTTAGAGAGCTATTTCTTAAATCTGACTTCGGACTGATCCGTGAAATTTGTGCTGCAGCCCGGTGTCAGTGGGCTGGGAAAGGAATGGAAAGCTTATGTGTAATACAATACGAATGGAATTATATAAAATGTTTCGGATGCAGGCATTCTGGGTGATCACCCTGATCACAATTTTGATGGTTGCAGTGTCGGCATCCTTTCTGGTGTCGGATATTGAGGAAAATACAACATCAGAGGTAACTCTTGTTGATGGTCCATCCTCATCGCAGGCTGATGAGGAAAGTGATGATGCACCAACGCTTCAGTTTGGTATTAATGAAAGCAGCGAGGGCATGGATGCGAATGATCTTCAGGTCATGCAGGTTTTTATGGCACATTTGTCCTCCGGGATGTTTACGTTGTTTAATGTTATTTTCCTGATTATTTTCGTGACGGCGGATCAGAAAAATGGATATATTAAAAATATCGGCGGTCAGGTGAAAAGAAGATATCGTCTTATTGTGGCGAAATGGGTGGCTGCGGCGGTCTATGTGCTGGTATTTGATGCGATCATGTTTGCGACGCAGGCAGTGGCACTTGTGGCGACGCAGGGATATCTCCATTGGGGATCCGCACAGACGTATCTGCCGTGCATTGGTATTCAGATGCTTCTGCAGTATGCTTTTATGGTTGTGTGCATGACGCTTACGATGGTGATCCGCAGCCGCGCACTCGGTATGACGGCAGGTGTCTGCTTAAGCATGGGAATGGCGTCTTTTCTGTGCATGCTGATCGATGTGGCAAGCAGGCGTTTTCTGCATATCGAGAATCTGCAGCTGGAGAATTATCTGATCACAACAAAAATGAATCTGATTGTACCGGGTGTTGCCGGCATACAGATCCGGAATGCGGTGATCCTGGCGGTATGCTATCTGGCTGTGATGACAGTGCTTAGCATTATAAATGTCGAGAAAAGAGATCTTGCATAGCAAATGGCCGGTCGTATGAAAATGCTGCGGAAGCAGCGTTTTTACGGCACAAAACAGTTATGACTATATGGAAAATATGGGATTTTGACCGCAGTGCCTACGGGAAAAGGACTCTGCGGTGCCTGAGAGGAAGGTGAGAACAGGATGGTGACAGGTCTGGCATGTGGATTTGGAATTTTGGCGGTTATTCTGGGGCTGCTGCTTTTTAAGTTGATCCGGCAGATCCGCGAGCTGGAGCGGCAGATCCGTTTTCTGGAAGAGAAGCAGAGCAACGGGGATCTCGTCTGCGATGTCCGTTTTGGAGGGATCGGGAAGCTGACAGACACTTTAAATCAGGTGTTCGCACAGCAGAAAACAAAGCGGCAGCAGTGGATCCGCAATGAAAACCGCATCGCCCGGACCTATACGAATCTGTCCCATGATATCCGTACCCCTCTTACCTCTCTGGATGGCTATTTCCAGCTTCTGACACAGACACAGGAGCCGGAAACGCAGGCACGATATCTGCGCATCATTCAGGAAAGGATCCATGCGCTCCGTGATATTTTGGAGGAGCTTTTCACATTTACACGTCTCGAAAGCCGGACGTATGATATGAAGCTGGAGAAATGTGATTTTAATGCCATTATGGCAGAGACGATGTTTTCCTATTATGACGAATGGGAACGAAATGGCATCTGTCCGGCGGTCGATCTGCCGGAGGGACAGATGGTGGTGAAGGGAAACGAGCAGGCGATCCGCCGCATTCTGCAAAATATCATCAAAAATGTTCTGGATCATGGCGGCAGCCGCGTGTCGGTCACGCTGTCTGCGCAGGAGGGGAATGCGTCTGCGGTGATCGCCAATGAGGTGGAGCGGCCGGAGGAGATCGACGTGGACCGGATCTTTGAACGCTTTTATAAGGCGGATCCTGCCCGGAGCAGAAATTCAACCGGGCTTGGGATGGCGATCGCAAAGGAACTGACTGGGTACATGAACGGAACGATCACCGCCTCCTTAGAGGAAAATGTTTTTCAGATCCGGTTGACGATTCCGATGATCTGATCACTCAGGCTTCGCATATGGAATATATTACTGCGCCCATACTATTTCTTATGTCCGCAGTGTAAATATGATTTTTGCCGTAGTTTTTTGAACAACCGCAAATCTGTGCCCCCAAATTGTCTTGTCACTTACGGATTTCGAAAAGTCTAATTGCTTTGCTGTTTCGATGTTCGATAAACGTGTCTTCCCGTATTCGCCTTCGGGTGAAATTCAGGTGTTTCGTAAGGCACTTGCGCTCGCCACTACTTGCATCCTGTTCTGTAGGATGCTATGTAGTGCTGCGTAGCGCATTGTAGCGGGAGCGTGCCGGTCGAAATAACTGATTCCACCCCGGAGTCATATCTTTGCGGGAGGATTGCCGATCCGGTGGTATAACTTTCATTTATCTTTCATATGATAGAAGAGACAACTACGAATGGGGGATAGATCGATGGAAGATAAGCTGGAAGAAGTGTTAAAACAGTATCCTTGTGAGGTTCGCACGAGACGGCGCACAAGAGGGGCATTTTTGCTGGAGACCGATCAGGGACTGCGGCTTTTGAAGGAATACTCCGTCAGTCAGGCGAGGATTGAATTTGAGGAGAGGATCAAGCAGCTTCTGGGGCAGCAGGGCGGTCTGCTGGTGGATCATACATATAAAAATAACCGGGAAGAATATTTTACAAAGGATAATTACCGGAACAACTGGGTCATGCGCCGGTGGTATGCCGGAAATGAGTGCGATATCAGGGATCAGCGCTGTGTGCTGCGTTGTGCGTCTTATCTTGGCAGACTGCATGCATTGATGCAGCTTGGAAACGAGGAAGGCGAAAGCTACATCCGGAAGGAGAGCGTGCAGCAGGAGATGGAACGGCATAATAAGGAGTTAAAGCGTGTCCGCAGCTATATCCGCAGCAAGAAGCAGAAAAATGAGATGGAGATCTGCCTGCTTGGTTCGTATGATCTGTTCTATGATCAGGCATGTCTCGCACAGACGCTCCTGCAGGAAAGCGGTTACGAAGCACTATGGCAGGAAACGTTAGAGAAGGGAAAAGTGCGGCATGGCAGCTACAGCTACCACAATGTGCTTTTCGTCGGGAAAGATCTGGCAGTCACCAACTTCGACCGTGCGGAGATCGGGATACAGGTGCGTGATCTGTATGATTTTCTGCGAAAAGCCATGGAGAAAAACGGCTGGCAGGCGGAGTTTGGCAAAAGCCTGATCGATGCATATGACCGTGAGCGTAAGCTGGAGGAGACGGAGCGGCGCGTATTGTACGCGATGCTGCTGTATCCGGAGAAATATTGGAAACTTGTCAATTTCTACTACAACAGTAGAAAATCATGGATGTCGTCAAAGAATCTGGAAAAGCTGCTCCGGATCCGCGCGCAGGAGGAGAAGCGTGCGTACTTTTTAAGAGAGCTTCGCCCACTGCTCTGTGGGGCGTGCTGATACAGGGAATCAGGGAATGCTGTCAGATTGACCGGTTGCCCTCTTCCTATTTTGGGCGAGCTGTGTTAAAATATTGGCTGGGACAATGAGACGTTATGCGACCCGGCGCAGTGTTATAAGAAGCAGCCGGGAGAAAAGGTTGTTTATATATGAAGAAATGCAAAATCATGCAACGCGTTCGGATCGGTCTGGGCGCGTTTTTTATGTGCGCGGTAATGCTCTCCGGATGTGCGTCCGAAACGAAGCAGGAGACGGACAGCATGGCGGGCGGTGGAGCTGCGGCGGCACCTGTGGTTGTCGAGGGGGTTGTGACAGCCAATGATACAGCGATGCGCCGGCTTACCCTGCGTGAGCTTGGAGGTGATCTCGAGACGGTGATCAGCTATGATGCCACGGCGAAGATGACCGACAAGTACGGAGAGGAGCGCGACGGCACCGATATTGAGGTGGGCGAGATCCTCGAGGCAGATTATGAGCAGGACAGCGGAAAGCTGCTTTCTACCAGTATTCCGGAGGATGTCTGGGAATATCAGGAGGTTGGCGATTATCAGTTTGACAGTGCGGAGAGCAGTCTTTCATTTGCAGACCGCAAATACCAGTATTCACAATATACGCTGTTTTCGTCGGACGGTAAGGCAATCGACATGATGGAGATCAATCCGCAGGATGTGCTGACGGTGCGCGGAAGCGGTTATCATGTGTACTCGGTCGTAAAGACACAGGGGCACGGTTACATACGGCTGGCACATTATAAGGACTTTATCGGCGGTATGATCGAAGTCGGAAGTGACATGATCCTGCCTTTGACGAAGAACATGCTGATCACGATCCGCGAGGGAACCTACAAGGTGATCTTAAGTAAGAATCATTCAACCGCAGTCAAGAATGTGACGGTTCACAGCGGCAGGGAGGTTACGTTGGACTTTTCGGAGTACAAGCCGGCGGACAGTCATGTTGGCGTGATCACGTTTGATATTGCGCCGGCGGGGGCGGATCTGACGATCAACGGTACGGCGGTAGGCTACAGCAAGCCGATCGCACTGGCATACGGCGTTTATCAGATACAGGTGTCCATGACAGGGTATACCACATACACCGGCACGCTGGATGTGGAGGAGCCGAAGGGGACGACCGTCCGTATCGATCTTGTGGAGGAGGAAGCGGAGGCATCCGACACCACGGCGGCACCGTCAGCCAACGGAAAGAGCACGAAGACAAGCTCGGAGAACACGGACGATACACAGACAAAGCAGATTGACAGCGATCACACGATCACGGTATCGGCACCGCAGGGAGCGGAGGTTTATCTGGACAATGTTTATAAAGGACTTGCACCGTGTACCTTTACAAAGGTGATCGGATCACAGACCGTTACGCTGTGCCGGGATGGATATGCAACAAAGAGCTATTCCGTCGACATTCTTGATGATGATCAGGATGTGAAGCTGAGCTTTGCGGATCTGACCGCAAAGGAGGCGGCAGCAACGGCATCGCCGGCGGCTAAGTGATTTTGTTCAAAAAACTTTTACAAAATAGATTATAATTTGTTGTTGACAATATGCGTTTCAACATACAAAATAATAGGTGGATTTGCAAAATCAAGGCATATGCCATCACTGATAGGAGGAAAAGACATGGACTACAAAGACATCTACAAGGAGTGGCTGAGCAATCCTTATTTCGATGAGGATACGAAGAAAGAGCTTCAGGACATTGCAGATAACGAGAATGAGAAAAAAGAGCGTTTTTATATGGACCTCGAATTTGGAACCGCTGGTTTGCGAGGGATCATTGGGGCAGGGACGAACCGCATGAACATTTACACGGTACGAAAGGCAACTCAGGGTCTGGCAAATTATATCAACAAAGCGGGAAAGGCTTCTCAGGGTGTAGCCATTGCATTTGATTCCCGTCATATGTCACCGGAGTTTGCAGATGAAGCAGCACTCTGCCTTGCAGCCAATGGTATTAAGGCATACGTGTTTGAATCACTGCGTCCGACACCGGAGCTTTCCTTTGCTGTACGCGAGCTTGGCTGCGTAGCAGGAATTAACGTAACTGCAAGCCACAACCCACCGGAGTACAACGGATACAAGGTATACTGGGAGGACGGCGCACAGATCACGCCGCCACATGATACCGGTATCATGGACGAGGTTGAGGCTGTTACGGACTGGAACACGGTTAAGACCATGGACAAGGCTGAGGCAGTCGAGAAGGGTCTCTATGAGAACATTGGCGCAGCCATTGATGATAAATATATCGAAGAATTAAAGAAGCAGGTTATTCATTGGGACAGCATCAAGGAAGTTGGCAAGGATCTTAAGATCGTTTACACGCCGCTTCACGGAACAGGTAATATCCCGGCGAGAAGAGTCCTCAAGGAGATCGGCTTTGAGAATGTATATGTAGTACCCGAGCAGGAGCTTCCGGATGGAGATTTCCCTACCGTCAGCTATCCGAACCCAGAGGCAGCAGAGGCATTTGAACTGGCTCTCAAGCTTGCCAAGGAGAAGGATGCAGACCTTGTTCTTGCAACAGATCCGGATGCAGATCGTCTCGGCGTATATGTTAAGGATACCAAGAGCGGCGAGTATATCACCCTGACCGGTAACATGTCTGGCTGTCTGCTGGCAGATTATGAGATCTCCCAGAGAAAGGCAACAAAGGGACTGCCTGAGGATGGCAAGCTGATCAAGACCATCGTTACCTCTAATCTGGCAGATGCGATCGCCAAGGATTACGGCGTTGATCTCATTGAGGTTCTGACCGGATTTAAATACATCGGACAGCAGATCCTCAACTTCGAGACAACCGGCAAGGGAACCTACCTGTTTGGTTTCGAGGAGAGCTACGGCTGCCTGATCGGAACACATGCCCGCGACAAGGATGCGATTGTGGCTACGATGGCACTCTGCGAGGCGGCAGCATATTACAAGACAAAGAACATGACTCTCTGGGATGCAATGCTTGCTCTGTATGAGAGAGTTGGTTATTATAAAGACGGCGTACAGTCCGTAACCATGAAGGGTATCGAGGGACTCGCCAAGATTCAGGAGATCATGACAACACTCCGCGAGAATCCGCCGAAGGAGTTCTGCGGTCACAAGGTAACATCCTTCCGTGACTATCAGAAGGATATCATCACAGATATCGCTACCGGCGAGACAAAGCCGACCGGACTGCCAAAGTCCAACGTGCTTTACTTCGACATGACAGACGATGTATGGATGTGCGTACGCCCATCCGGTACAGAGCCGAAGGTGAAGTTCTACTACGGCGTTGTAGGCACCTCTCTTGAGGACGCCGATGCGAAGTCTGAGGCTATGGCAAAGGCAGTTTCTGAGATGGTTGCTGCAATGTAATCTGTGATACGGACGACGAATCGAATATCAGTATATAGGTAATATCAGGCTCCCTGCGTGTGTACACGCAGGGAGCCTTGCTCTATGTTGTGCAGTGCCGCCTCGCGGGTAAGGATCTGTTCCATCTCCTGCTCGCTGTCCTGATGCTTGATGACTTCCAGAACAAGCCCGGCAGAGGTGCGGAACTTCTCAAAATCTGTGATATTGGCAGGTGATGTGAAAATTAACATATAACAAACAATATATTTAATACAGTATCTTGTAAATTATATTTTGGGGTAAAATAAATATCACAGAAATATATTCGTTACATACAAGACGATTACTGCTGCAATATGGCATAAATCTTGTCTACATCATAATCGGGAGCACACATTCTGGCTGCATCATAGATGCGCTCGATCAATTCCGCGTTTTCCTCGAGCATATCCGCAGCTTCGTTTGCAGATATATTCTTGCAGAACTTTCTGATAGATGATTTGATGATAGCCCGCAGCTCTCCTTGCTCGCGCCCCTGCTCAAGCCACAACTCGCGCCCGCGTTCAAGCCCCTCGCGGACTCCGGACTGATAATGATCTGTCCATGCTTTACACATATTAAATCCCTCCTTTTCGTCATGATCTATCTTAATATCGGTAAATCCCTCAATAACCTTGGCAGCGGCATACTCTATGTTATGCAGTGCCGCCTCGCGGGTAAGGATCTGTTCCATCTCCTGCTCACTGTCCTGATGCTTGATGACTTCCAGAACAAGCCCGACAGAAGTGCGGAACTTCTCAAAGTCTGTGATGTCCGCAGGTGATATGAGGTTCAGCTTATAATCCGCCACATACTTCAAAATCGTGCTGTTCGTGTGGAACATTAATTGATGCCACGGATTGCTCCATTGCCATGCAATTCCCGCAATCCTGCAAACACCTCCAATCTCGCATATTTGCAAGCAAATCTGCTTCTTGTCGGTGTTTGGCGGGTCAAGCCAGTAGATAGCAATTTGTATGTAAACATACATTGCTATCTACTTTTGACCCTTGCATCATCTCATGCAGGCTGCGCGGTCCGTCCCAAGGCTGCGAACCCCAGTAGACAGTGATCGTCACCACCGGCGTCAGGTGATCCTCTGCCGTAAAGCCGGATAAAAATTCCGCAGGACTGTTCAGATCATGATCCGTGCGGTGCCGTCTGCTGATTTCATTCACCTGGCTGCCGTAATTGATCCCGTCATAGATCATTCCACGGACCGGCATGGCATAGTGGATCTCCGTCTGATTCTCCACTCCCAGGATCAGGTATGTGCAGTCTCCGGTGCTGCGGATCACACACAGCACCCTTCAGAATGTCACGGATGCGCTGTATCTGCTGACCCCTTCCGGACAGCCCCGCAAGCTCCAGAAACTCCTTCGTATCCATCTCCTGCAGATCCTCCGCCCGGATCACATCCTGACCGTCGAACAGACAATAATTACAGATATCCGCAAACCTTGCATTATCCGACAGATATTCCGTTGATAAAGTATCCTTTCTTCCCATAAGGTTCCTCCCTTCGGTATGGCAGGAAGAACTTCCTTTTGTGAAAAATTTCTCCCGGAAATCCCCCTGCTTTTGTCGTAATAAAAATGGTAAAAGCATTGAAAATTCCAAGATGTTTTGAAGAACAGATAATAGAAATATGCTTTGTACGGATTGTAGCACGGTGGCAGTGTCGTGTCGAGAGAAAACTGACTTTTCTCTGTATTGCCGAAAATAAAATTTATTTTTGGATATATTGCCGGAATTGATAAAAAATCGATAAATTCATGTCGTTTTGTAACGGACGCACTTCGTCAAATTGTCTAAAATGAGAGGATGCGTTTTGGTAAAAAATGAATCAGGGAAAATAAAACTGCCGCTCCGTGGATTCCACGAAAGCGGCAGTCTCGTTCATATTTGTAATAAAAATAGTTTCTGTTTATAAAAGAATAAGCAACAATAGTGTGGTCAATTACTGAAGAAGAGACAGAACACCCTGGTTAGCCTGATTAGCCTGTGCAAGCATAGACTGACCAGCCTGCTGAAGGATGCTGTTCTTTGAGTAGTTAACCATCTCTTCAGCCATATCTGTATCACGGATACGAGACTCAGCGGAAGTGGTGTTCTCAACAACGTTATCCAAGTTGTCGATGGTGTGCTCCAGACGGTTCTGAACGGCACCAAGTGCGGAACGCTGCTCAGATACCTTAGCAACGGCATCGGCGATAGCGTCGATAGCATATGTAGCAGCCGTACCGGAGTCATCAGCTACGTTTAAGCCCTTAACTCCAAGGTAAGAAGAATTCATTGTCTCGATGTCAATCTGAATTTTGTTGGTCATATCAGCGTCAGATCCTACATGAAGGTTGAAGCTTAATGTATTAGCAACTTTAGTTTGACCAAGCTGAATTTTAAATACTCCAGTTCCATTAGTTGCACTTACTGCCGTATCGACATCTGTGCCGAGTCCGACTTTGGCACTGCCCTCGGTATCGCCGATTTGGTTAGCGGCAAGAAGTTCATTAGCAGCTAATTTATATGCCATTTTTTTCGTAATTACACTAGAATCGTTGTCATCAATTCCATCAGCTGTTGCTGTACCGTCTAAACTTTTGTCATCTGTCATAGCAACTTTTGTTAATGTTCCATTGCTTACAGTTACTCCCCCAGAAACATAGTTCTTAAGGTTGTCCAATGTAACTGCTGTATTGTTAGTAGCAACGCCCTTATCGTTTGTAAAATTAGCATCGGTAGTTAATTCGACACCTACAGAGAATGCAGTAGCAGCAGTAGCTCCTTTCTCTGTTTTTACATATAAAGAATTACCGTTAGAATCAGTTACGGCACCGTTTTCATCAACTTTGTAGGTCTTATCCCCTATTTTGTAGGTATTAGTTTTTCCTGCGTCGGCATTAACCAATAAAGCTTTTGCATCTGCTACAGATGATCCAATTGTATAGTTTTTACCTCCAATGCTAACAGTATCGCCATCTTGCAATTCTGCCATTGTGAATGTAGCAGTGCCGTCACCATTTTCGGTTAATGTACCTTTTAATCCAGCATCATGAGCTTTTAAATTGATCGTTTTCTGACCATCATCACCCTTCAACAGATAAGTCTCATTGAACTTGGTTGTCTCAGCAACACGATCGATTTCGGTTGTGAGCTGTGAAATCTCATCTTGGATTGCCTTACGGTCATCCTGACTGTTTGTTCCGTTAGAAGCCTGAACAGCAAGCTCGTTCATTCTCTGAAGCATTGAGTGAACCTCTGTCAGAGCACCCTCGGCTGTCTGTACTGCGGAAACACCGTCCTCTGCGTTTGTAGAAGCCTGATCAAGACCACGGATCTGCTTTCTCATCTTCTCAGAAATGGTAAGACCTGCTGCATCGTCTGCGGCACGGTTGATTCTGTAACCGGAAGAAAGCTTCTCGGTTGACTTGGAAAGAGAACCGGTTGTCATTCCAAGCATTCTGTTTGCGTTCATCGCTGTAATATTGTGCTGTACTATCATAATAGTTACCTCCTTGTTTGAAACAGGCAGATTCCTTTCTGCCCGTGTGCTATGTTTCGACACCGCAAGTGCGGCATCATATTACAATTATCATTGATTTGGTTGTGTTAAAATGTTGCCTCCTTTCGTAAAACAGAAACGCTATCTAACAAATGTCGCATTTTTTATTACACTTATAATATCGGCTTATTTACCAAGG
>ERZ1026852.70-NODE-70-length-68565-cov-8.076996_pt1 | contig 68565 bp, 76 predicted proteins | sample MGYA00380156_ERZ1026852 | MGnify/ENA primary metagenome ERZ1026852 (study PRJEB33269, sample SAMEA4719792) | human gut metagenome | biome: human-associated habitat; feature: organic feature; material: feces | place: Cameroon | collected 2013-10 ...
CCATACAAATGCTTCCGTACTTTCGCAGTATGGAAGCATTTTTCAATTTATCTCTACCCACAGATTGGCAGTCACTATCTTGTGAAGCAGCGCCATACGCCCAAGCAGGAAACTCTCGACATCAGCCGTGAACGCAAGCGCAAGAAGAAGCCATGGTTCTCTCGTAAGTATTACGCTTCCGTCATGAACCTCCGTGCTATGTCTTTTGTCCATAAAACCCGATAATTTGTAATGTATGATAAAAAAACTACTCTTTACTATTGTTTCCTTTCTTTAAAAGATGTATATTTGCGTTGTGTTAGCTATTGTTGTATTTTAGTTATAAATGCGGTGCTAAGATGTGATATAGCTTACATTTAGATTCCCGAAAGTCTTATGGTGTAACTTTTGCGGGCAATCCATAGAATCAACAAAGCCGCATAACTAAAACCATTTATGAGCGTATGATAAAGAAATTAACCTCATTATTAGCATTCTTTCTGATCATACAAGCAGGAAGCATTGCCTATGCTCAAAAAGAGTTTACCGTCAATGGTATGAAGTATGGTACAACCTCCGATACTTCTACCGAGTGTACATTAATTGAGGGCCAAACTACAGCCGTGCTTTCGGTACCAGAAACAGTAGAATATGATGGCGTAACCTACACTGTAACAGCCATCGGCAATAGCTCATTTACGAGCGATGCTACAATTAAGCATGTTTACCTACCTAAGAGTGTGAAGTCAATAGGTAACTATGCGTTTGCCTATTCGAAGATAGAAGATATCGTTTTGCCAGAAAACCTTACCTCTGTAGGATCTATGGCTTTCTTCTATGCTTCAGAGTTGACAAATGTGTATGCACTTGGGGTAAATCCACCAAGTTCAAGTTCTTCCAACTTCATCGGCTGTACGCCTACAGTGTATGTGCGGCCCTCTGCACTATCTAATTGGGAGCAGAGTACCGACTGGTCGGGAATGGACATATACGAAACTATGACGGTGGATTTCCGTGGTGAGAATGCGACGTATTGCTCGCCGTTCGCAATAAAAATCACAGCAAAAAAAGCTCCTAAAGTGTATGCCGTTACAGGTATTGACGAGAAGAAGGAATGTGTGATACTCAACGACCTCAATGGAGTTATACCTGCCAATACTGGTGTGCTTATACGAGAGAATAAGCAACCCGAGTACGATGCTCAAATAGCCGAAGACCAAAGTGTAAAGGCTGAAGGTAATAGAATGGTTGGTGTGCTTGTCACAACTAAGATACAGAGTGGAGACGAAATACATAAAAATTTTGTTCTCAACGACAACAAGTTTGACAACGTTACCACCGCCACTGATGTATACGCCAAGCGTGCTTACTTGCAACTGCCATCCACTGTGCCTTCTATTTCGTGGAAGCTCGAAGCCGACAAGGTAGAGCCAGACAAGCCGGCAGTACAGGAAAATGCATTGTGGGGTAATGTGATTTATAGCGAGTACGACACAACCACTGGCAAATTGAAATATGATCAATCGATATATTCGTTAAAGCCCGAAGCCGGTATAACTCTCACAAAGCGATTCAAACAATCAGAGAAAGAGACAATATGTGCCAATGGTGGCGGTGCATACTACGACGATCTCTTCCATTTCATCCTTTTGGCTGAAAATGAAGCAACACACGGCTACGATGTATGGTCGCGCGAATACAGCTATGCCAACGACACCTTACAATATCACCGCAAGGGCATAAAGCTAAACGATTACTCGCTTTACGCTAAAGCAGGTGTTGCCATAGATCCAACCACAGGATATGTTTATGGTATATTCTCATCGCAGAACAACCTCACTCGCCAATTGGGTATCATTGACTATGATAATCTTGCTCGCACAACTATTGCTGTATTGAAGAATAGTTACTATGCTTTCGCCGTCAACTCTAAGGGAGAAGCTTATGGTATTACTGATGAAGGCGATTTGATGAAGATAGACAAGGCTACTGGTGAGGAAACCACTATCGGACATACAGGTGTTACACCACGCGATATGACCCAAAGTGCCACATTCGATCTTAGCAACGACAAACTATATTGGGCTGCAGAAGTATATCAGGAAGACGGGTCTGTACTCTACGAGGTAGACACAACTACCGGAAAAGCTACAAAGATAGATATGTTCCCTGGACGTGCGCAAATAGCTGCACTTTACTGTCCTAATTCTATTTATGTCGAACATGCGCCTGCCAAGGTGAAAAACCTTACAGCTACATTCGAAAACGGCAGCTTGACAGGCAAGATTAAGTTCAATTTGCCAAGCACTGACATTGCTGGTACTGATATATCGTCTAAGGTAAAATACACAGTATATGCTAATGGAGTGCAAATTGCCACCGGAGAAGGCTATGCCGGTACAATGAAGTCGGTTAGTTACACAGCTGCAGTCGATGGCGAGGATTATATCTTTGCTGTAATGCCGTCTAACGACAAGGGTTACGGCAAGCCGTCACTTGTTTCAAGCTGGATTGGTCATGACATACCTAATGCGCCAACTGACGTGAAACTCACAATCGATGAAACCGGCAAGTCAACACTTACGTGGACTGCTCCTACTAAGGGACAACACGATGGGTTCATAGAAGAGCCATTGAAGTATATCATCACCCGCTATCCTGGCGATATACTTTCATTCAACTATGAAGGCACCACCTTTACAGAACAGTTGCCTGAGGACGGATTGTCATCATATTACTACACAGTTCGCTCGTTGAATGGTGAGCTTTACTCTGAGCCGGTAGCATCAAATGAGGCTGTTTATGGTTCGGCATTATCAATACCTTACTATGAAGACTTCAGTCAAGAAAGCTCATTCAAGACATTTACTGTAGTTGATGCCAACAACGACAACGTGACGTGGGTTTATAATAGCTACGATAAAGCGGCTATGATTGACAACAGTCTAAAAGTGGTTGATGATGATTGGTTGATTACTCCAGCAATAAAGATGGAGAAGAACAAGACCTATGAGCTAACTTTCGGGGCAAGTGCAAAGGCTTCGTTAAGTCCTGGCACAATTGCAGCGGCTATCGGCAGCACGCTCAATCCTTCTGATTACTTCACTCTTGTAAAAGCAACAGAGATAAGTAAGTCTGCCGCTCAGAACTTAAACGTTAAATACGCAGTATCTGAAGATGGTGAATATCGCATTGGCTTCCATGCTACCAGTCCTATCGGATTCAGCAGTATGAATCTCGAAAACATCAGTATAGTGGAAGATACGACATCAGGCATCAACAATGTCGAAACCGATGTGAACACCAATGGCGAGACATATACCCTCGATGGTAGAAGAGTAAGCGGTACGTATAGCGGACTTGCAATAAAGCGTGGTAACAATGGTAAGTTCACCAAGGTTATTATCACAAACAAATAAGCCATAGCGCTAATCAAATTAAAGGCTGAACTTCAATGTATTGAGGTTCAGCCTTTTTAATACTTCTATAAAAATATGGGCAGAGTTGAATATTTATCAATGCCCCTTTCGTTTTCATAAGAATATAAAAAAAAGGACTTTACCGAAGTAAAATCCTCTATACTGAATTGTTTGATTGTATGTTTGTGATCCGCATGGGTCACTATTAAAACCACTGTAACTATTTGGTTGTCAGCTTTCTTTACTTACAATATGCAAAGGTAGGTAATTTTTTGGTAATACGTGAACCGTTTTACAAAAAGTTTACGGAATTATGAATTTTTAGGGTGTTAACGAATGTCAAGTACATTTGGTCGGTTGAACAAGAAAGCGTATCTTTGTATCGCTTTTCAGTAGTAACGCACAACATAAAGCGCATTTAGGATACTTCAATCAACAATATGGAGTCCTCGTCCAAAGTTCGGAGCGTTACACGAACGGCGGATGGGGACTCTTTCTTTTGTCCCCATTCATAAGGTCGGGATGTAAGAGACGGCTAAATACACCACGCATCACCTCGACTTGAAACCAACACTGCAAGTGGGACCCAGGGCAGAAGCGCAAGAGTTGATTGGAGAAGACGCGGGAAGACGGTAGCGAACACCGAAAGCTCCATACACTAACTGTCGTTAGCTGGCAAGTGGTGGTGACGGGTCTAATCCTGACGTGGGTTCACCAGTTACAAAAAACGACTCTCTCTGGTAGCAGGATTATACAATGTCCTCCTATAAGGGGAGAGTCTGCTCAAGGCCGTCAGCCTTCTGAGGGTTCGTTGATAGGTTAATGATAGGGATTAATAATATATTAACTGAATTTCTTTTTTGATTTTTGTTTTTGTTTTGGGAAAATAGAATTTTGTAAATTAGGTTTGTTTTAGTACATTCAAGATAGGATAAAGTTTTTTTCATACTGAGTGGGCAGCTGTCCTCACGGACAGCTGCCCGTTTTTATTCTATGCTCTACCAGTCTTTTTCTGCGTAAGACGGGATTAGCCAACGAGTTGTTGACGGTCGGCTGCTTGCTTGCCCTGGTTCTTCTCCAAAATGATGGAGCGCAGTTCTTTAATTACGCCTTCTTTGACGAGTATTTCTGTCTCGTACTTTTTCTTAAGCCCAGCAAGGTCGGGATGCTCGATGATGAACATTGGCTCTTTGCCTCGTATAAGCCATTCTGCAGAGATTTCTGGGAAGAGGTCTAACACGTGCTCGATAAACTCCAACTTGGGAGGCTGCGTGCCGTTGCAATAGTTTACGACTGTTGACGGACGCTGGTCAAGACGATCGGCAAGACCACGAACCGAGAGGTTGTAATGCCGGCGTAGGGCTTCGAGGCGTTCGATAATGGTTGTCATAGCTGTAAAATGTTTATTAGTGTAATCGTATGTAAAAAAATATAAATAAAAGCGGTTTTATGCCCAAATATTTGGACAGTTGCCCATAAAATTGTACATTTGCATCGGTAAAACGGTTTGCAACCGTTACATAAACTTATTTATTGTGCAAATATACAGATAATATGGCAAAGTTGATAAATAAAACGAAAATAATTGTTCCAAAGGAACAAATTTCCGTACTGATGAATCGGTTCGGATATAAAAAAACAGCAATATACAATGCACTTGCTTACCGTTCACACTCGAGCGTGGCACAGAACATACGCAAGATGGCCTTGGACTCCTTAGGGGGGAGGAAGGTGAGATTGCCGATGTTTGAAGAAGAATAGAGAAAGCTGACAATCAGATATTAAAGCAGTTTGTTTAAGATGTGACACGGAGGAGTCTGTGCCGTTAGACCATTCAGACTGTTGGTTCGTGAGGATAGGCAGTTTTTTTTAAAATCTTTTAAAACCAATGCTATGCTGCAACTTTTTACGACACGCACCTATCAAGATAGGGTTGACGAGATATACAAGCTGCTCGAGAGTGACAGGGATTGCTCGCTGAGGCTATTCGAGTGGCGCATGAGGCGGATACACTGCCTGAACTTGAAGATTAAACAACGTTCTGCCGACATGGGTAGGAAGGAGGAGATATACTAAGGATGTTCTGGAAGAAAAAGAAAGACAAAGATAAGTCCGAGACTTGGGGGAAAACTGCAAGGACGGGCAAATGGAGAAGCACAAAGTCGCTTAAGGATAAGCTTGATAGAGTGTTCTCGATGTATATACGTTTGCGAGACTCGAAGGAATTTGGCTTTAAGTACTTCAGATGTATTAGCTGTGGAAGGGTGCTGCCGTTTGAGCAGGCTGACTGCGGCCATTACATATCGCGAACGAATATGGCTCTACGGTTCTCGGAAGATAATTGTTCGGCACAATGTCGCAGCTGTAACCGGTTTAAGGACGGGAATATCCTTGATTATCGCCAGGGACTGACAAGGAAGATTGGCGAGCAGAGGGTGACGTTGTTGGAGTCGAGGAAGCACGAGACGAAGAAATGGTCGAACTGGGAGCTGGAGCAGCTTATTGAGTACTACAGCAAGGAAACAGAGCGGCTGAAAAATAAATAGTAAACAATGAAGATAAATGCTTTTAGACATGATTTGGTATCATAAAATGTTATTAGTGTTAGGAGGCAGCAGCGGCTGCACACATTTAGTAAAATCCATGTAATTTATTTCCGTCAGCCTGGTGCGTGAGTATAGGGCGGCTTTTTACTACGAAACTTTAAAACAAAATAGATATGAACAAGGAATATGTTTTACAGAAGCTGCAGAAGATGATGCCCGACGATACAAAGAGACCGATGGGTGTGAGCTTTGCAGAATTGAAGACAGCCGTACAGGAGGATTTGAGGGAGGTGTTGAAGGAGCTATTGAAAGATGGCGACATAAACTACTTCAAGACTCTGAACGGTGTAACAATATATTTGAAGGATTCTAAATTGCGATAATATGAAAAATATACGTATTGACGAATTGCACCTGAGGTACTTCAAGGGTGCGGAAAAAGCCGACTACGAGTTTGGTGACTGCATAAATGTGGTAAAGGGCTGTAACGGCATAGGTAAATCGACGATAGCAGACGCTATTAGTTGGGTGTTGTTTGGTACGAACCAAGCTGGTGACACCAAATTTGGTATAAAGACCAAGGACGAGCACGGCAACGAGATAGAGGACGTGGAACACTCGGTTGAGATTGGGTTGAGTACGAACAGTATGGAGGTTTCCCCATATGGTGCTCAGGATTGTGTAAAAACTACAAAGCTAACCCGAATACTTACCGAGACACGAAAGAAAGATGGTAGCGTGACTAACAACTACACGTACAAGGTGGACGGAGAGGTAGTGACAGCTGGAGATTTTAAGAAGGTTGTTGACGAGATTTGTCCGGAAAAGGTGTTCAGACTCTGTTCATCGCCTTATGCTTTTGTAGGAATGGAATGGAGCGAGCAGCGCAAGAGGCTGAACGAAATGTACGGCGTTCCGAGTGTTGAGGATGTGACGGGTGGTGACGCACGCTTTGACGCTGTGAAAGAGCTGTTTGAGAAGGAAGACATTGACAAGGAGCTGAAACATCTGAAATACAATCGCAAGGAAATACAGGACAAGCTTGACGATGTGCCCGTAAGGCTTGAATCGTTGAACAAGGTGGTGCCAAAAGCGGAAGACTGGGACGCGGTGGAGAAGCAGATTAACGATAAAGGGCAGGAAATAGACAAGATGCGCAATAGCCTGAACACCATAAACGGCGGTGGTGCAGACTTGGTACGCAAACAGCAGAATATAAACATTCTGAACCTTGACCACAAGCGCAAGCGCATGATGGAAGAGTCGGCACAGCGTATGTTGGGCGAGATAATAAATGCTAACGCTGAGGCAAAGACAGTATGTGATAAGGCTGTGACGGAAGCTGAACAAACTGTAGAGGACTTGAAGAAAAAGGTAAAGTCGTATGATGAGTCTATAAATAGATGCAACACCCGTATCAGCGAACTTAACGCAGAGAAGGCAGACGGAGCAGCAAAGTGGAAGATTGTAAAGGCAAGAACATGGGAATGGAACGAGGATGATGCCTTCTGCCCTACCTGCAAGCAGCCTTTGCCTGAGGGTCAGGTGCAGAAGATAAAAGAGGAATCGGAAAAGGCTTTCCTCAACAACCAAGCTGAGGACCTTAAGAAACTGAGAAATGACGCTACAAAAATAAAAGAAGATGTAAAGGCGTGTGAGAAGGAGATTGAAAGCTTCAAGCTGGATCAGAAGACCACACAGACGCAACTTGACAAGGCAGAAGTAGTGTTAAAAGAGGCCCAAAAGGCACTGGAGGAACAGGTAAAGAAGGGAAAAGAGAAGGTGAGTGTAGAGACACTGCTTGCGGAGAAGCCCGAATACAAGCAGGTGTGCGACCGTATAGAGAAGATAGAGGCCGAGCAGGAGAAGCCGACTGCCGAGGGCATGAGCGAAGAGGACAAGAAGCTTAAGGCCGACCTGGAAAAGAATATAAAAGACCAGGAGGCGGAATTGGATGCGCTACACGCGCGGCTCTCGGTAAGGACACAATGGGATAAAGTGAACGAGCAGATAAAGGCTGTGAAGAACGACCGAAAGGTATGGCAAGAGCAGCTTGACGAGTTTGACGAGAAGATAAAGGCTTTGAGCGACTATCAAAAGAAGGCTTGCGAGGCTTTGGAGAACATCGTGAACAAGCACTTTAAGATGGTGAAGTGGTCGATGTTCAGACGGCAGCTTGACGGAACGGACAAGCCGTGGTGCGAGTGCTCGGTTGACGGCGTGCCTTATGCTGACTTGAACTCGGCAGCGAAGATAAATGCCGGGCTTGACATTGCGAGAGCGTTGAAGGAATACTACCAGGTGGATGTGCCTTGCGTGATAGACAATGCGGAGACTGTGCTGGAGCCGCTGTATGACGGAGGACAGCAGATAAGGCTTACGGTGACAGAAGACAAGGAGCTAACGATAGAGTGTCATGGAGATAAAGACTAAGCACAATATCGGAGACGCGGTGTGGTTTTTGGATGATTACCGAGCACAATGCTGCAAGATAACAGGAGTGGACGTGCAAGTGCTTGGTACATCAAAGCCATTCGTGCAATATAGGTTTTGCGTGTTTCCTCCCGTAAAGGAGGAGCACGTGTTTAAAAGTAAAGAAGAACTGATAAAATATATAGAAAAATGACACAGACAATGACAGCGGTGGTGAAGCAGCCACAAATGACAGCTCAACAGCAAGCAATCGTAACCTTCAACAATAAGGTTAATGGCAGCTATGTACAGAACCAGCTAAAGAGTGTGCTTGGCGCAAACTCTGGCACATTTGCCACATCATTGGTGGAAATCTTTACCAATGACAAGAAATTGCAGGGTTGCGATGTGAACAAAGTAGTGCAGGAGGCTATCAAGGCAGCGATATTGAAGCTGCCTCTCAACAAGCAGTTGGGATATGCTTATCTGATGGTGTTTAACAACTGGGACAAGGAAACCCGTAAGTCGATACCAACACCAACCCTAACCATCGGCTACCGTGGCTACATACAGATGGCAATGCGCACCGGACAGTACCGCAACATCAATGCCGATGTGGTATATGAGGGTGAGCTTTGCGGAAAGGATAAGTTGTCGGGAAGCATTGATCTCTCGGGAGAAAAGACAAGTGACAGAATAGAAGGATTCTTCGCTCATTTTGAGACAGTAAACGGATTTTCGAAGACCTTGTATATGTCGCTTGCGGAAATGGCAGCGTATGCGCTGAAGTATTCTCCATCGTTCAAGCGCAAGGCAACGAAGGAAGACCCTATACCTACAGTGGACAATCTTTGCGACCTTGCGAACGGACAGGCACAGAATGGACCGACGGGAAAGGTAGGTTGGGAAGGTGATTTCCTTAGCATGGGCATCAAAACAGTGTTGAGAAGACTGCTTTCAAAGTATGGCTATCTGTCAATAGAAATGATGGGAGCCTTGTCTGAGGATGAAAAAGCTCCAAACGTGCAACAAGTTAGGGATGAAGAGTTCTCGGAGGCAAAGGAAATCATTTCGGTTGATGAACAGACGGGAGAGGTGGTAGACATGGCGGAGAATAAGCCTTCAGAAGCCTCTCTAAGCTCTGCTAAGCCGAATGGTAAGGAAGATGATAATCCGTTTGAGTAATGACGCTTAAGATTATAGGCAGCTCCAGCAAGGGCAATGGCTACTTGCTGGAGGCTGAGAATGGTGAGCAGCTTGTAATCGAAGCAGGTTGCAGACTGATGGCTGCTAAGGAATTGGGCTTGAAGACAAGTAAATGCGTGGGGCTTATTTGCTCGCATGAACACGGGGACCATTGCAAGTACGTAAGAGACTATACCAAAGCAGGGATAGACGTCTACTCGACTTCTGCCGTAAAGGAGAACAATAAATTTGGCGTTACGGCGGTGGAGCATGGCAAGACATACCAAGTTGGCGATTTCCGAGTAACGCCTCTGAAAGTTGAGCATGACGTGGAATGCTTCGCTTATCTCGTGCATCATCCGGAAATGAAGACGCTGATGTTTGCGACGGACTGCTGGAACTTACACCAGGTGGTGAAGGGTGTGACGCATTATCTCATTGAGGCGAATTATCAAGACGATATGCTTGACGAAGCGGTGAGAACGGGCAGGACGATACCCTCAATGGCAGACAGAGTGAGGCTGAGCCACATGAGCTTGAAGCATTGTGTGGAGTACTTGAAGATGTGTGAGGCGGACAAGACAGCGAGAACGATAACGCTGATACACGCAAGCGAGAGACATCTGGACAAGAAACACGCTGAGCTGACGGTGGCAGGACAGACTGGAGTGCCGACATGGGTGGCGAAGAAGGGACTGGAAATTGTATTAATGTAAAAAAGGAGATATTATGGATAAAGAAAAACTTGACAAGGCACTAACCCTAAGAATGATGCTTGACACAAATTTGAATGCTCTTAGCAGAGCTATAGATATAAGTTGTGGCGAGCTTGGAGATAGTCTTAAAACAATCGTAAGAAACGATGAAGAATTTAGAACCAAGTTTATGCAACTTGTACACGATACATACGACCGTTTGCAAAAAGAATTTGATAAACTTTAAAAATAGGAATTATGGAACCAATGGTAACAATATCCGTAAAGGATTACAACGAACTTGTGCGGAATAGTGGTGACAAACGTGTGATAGAGTTGCTGACAATAATTGTTAACTACGCAAACAAAGAACAGGAAACGGCTTGGGTGACACGAACGCGTTTCGACGCAATAGGTATGCTACGAAATTTTATCAAGGAACTTCAGAGCGGAGAACAAAGTTTCGAGGAAATAATGGAGTGGACTAAAAGAAATTTTAGCAATGAGAGTACCGCGGAAGATAAAGAAGGCAGCGAAGTACGTTGAGCGTCATGTGCGACATACGTCAAGCGGATTATTGATAATCCCTTATAGCGAATTTGTTGTAAAAGGACGCTGCACGAAGTGGAAGTTGAAATGCTTAAACGAAGTCAAAAGAGAACTTCGAAGGCTGTTGGTTGAAGAATGGCAACATTTTAATGACACTATTTTGGTGCATTAAGAATATAATAATTTGAAAGGGGGTAAGGGGGTATGGCGACTTTTGAGAGACTGAATGACCCGAGGCAGTATATGGCTGCCATGAGAGAGATAGACAAGGCTCGCGACTGCGGGTATGCGATAGACATAGTGAAGCACAGAGAGGTGGCTACGAACAAGCAGATGGCTTATCTGAACTTCATCATCAGTTACTACGGATATAAGCAGGGCGAGACCTTCTATAGTGTGCTGCGGACGATACAGCAGGATGTGTGTCCGCATATCTTCCTGGCGGAAGATGGCAAGAAACCGAAACCTCTGTGCTACCTGACTACAGCCGAGATGTCGAGCGTGATAAGGAACTTCCTGGATTATGCGTCGATGAGCGAGGTGATAATACCGGACAAGGACGACGAGAGAGGACTGAGAAGCGCAAAGGCAGAGCTGGCGAGCGGTGGCGCAGGCTGGGTGTAGAGAATTACGAGTTAGGAGTTAGGAGTTAAGAATTGTTGCGCGTTGCGCAATTAGGAGTTTTTGATTTTTGACTTTGTTTTGAATTAATAAATTAGGAATTAAGATGATACATATTGAAGGACCGATAATAAAGATAATGTCTGTAAAGAACGGCATAAGCAAGTCGGGCAAAGAGTGGAGAGAATGTGACGTGGTGATAGAGCATGTGACGAGCTTGCAATATCCGAAGAATGTGGTAGTGACGTTTAGAGGAGCGCAAGTGAACGTGGTAAACCAACTGGGCAATGGCGACGCTGTGGGATGCGACATAAGCATTGACGCAAGAGAGTGGCAAGGTCGGTGGTTTAATGCGGTGACAGGGTATAATCTGAAGAAGCTGTAATATGACTATTCCCGATGAGATACTTGACCTTGACTTGGTGAAGATAGGAATGTACATCTATATCAAGAGAAAATGCGGAAAGGCTGGTGTGTGTGACGTGTCAATGAGGGAATTGGGCGAGCGCTTTGGACTGACAAGACCGACAACGAGTAGGTACCTCACGGAATTGTATAATCTAAAGGTTTTATATTCAAACGGACACCAAACGGACACTAAACGGACACTTATCGCATTAAAACCCAATGGGTTAGATAGTGTCAGCGGACACCAAGCGGACACCAAGCGGACACTCGAACAGGAACTTAAGGATAGAAAGTTGGCGTTCGGGATGCAGCTCAAGCCATTCAGCGAAATGTATCCAAGGTCAATGCTTGTGGAATTTTATGACTATTGGACCGAGGTAAAAGAAGGCGGTAGGAAGATGCGGTTTGAGAAAGAAAAGACGTTTGAGATAGCAAAGAGGTTGACAAGGTGGAAGCGGAACGACGACGAAAGGAAGTTGTCGCGTAAGACTTCGCAGGACATCGGAATGGTGTACCACAAGGAGAAGGACGAATTTAAAAACGAAGAAACATGGTAGGGAAAGACATAAAAACCGTGTGGGAGGAATACGAGCTGGCGCTGCAAGGTACAGGCTTCTTTGGGTCGCCGAAGAAGGTAAGCATACACATTGACAACGCAAAGTTGTTGCTGTGCAACGGACTGAAATACTATTGCGGTGAGGGCGCTGTATGGCAGCCGGAATACGAGGAAGTGGCGGAATGGCTGACGGACAACAAGGGACGTGGGTTGTGGCTTTGTGGCGAGTGTGGAAGAGGCAAGACGCTGATAGGCGCAAAGATTCTCCCGGTGCTGTTTAACTTTTATCACTTCCCTCGCAAAACAATCTCTCTATATGACGCGAAAGACTTGAACAGTAAATTCGACGACATCGTAACGAAACACATTATATATATAGATGATGTGGGCAAGGAATCGGTGGAGGTAAGCTATGGCAACAGAAACCTCAGGTTCCCTGACATTGTGGACGAGGCTGAGAAGAAAGGCAAGCTGCTGATGTTCTCGACCAATCTGTCGCAAGAGAAGATCGTGGAGAAATACGGAGAGCGGACCGTGGACAGACTGAGGGCGATAACTAAGAAAATCGTGTTCAGAGGTAAATCGCTAAGAAAATAACTAAAACTAAAGAAATATGAAGACAACAAGAATTGACTTTGTGGATAATGCCACGACTAAGGAGGCTGGCGTCTACGCTATGAAGTATGGCTGGGCCTTTGTGAAGGGTGTCTGTAGGGACGTAAATGGATTTGCGCATAAGCTGCCGTGGGTTTGCGTGGCGGTGGTACTGATAGTGGCTGTGGTAACCGGCTCCATGCTTGTGGCAGAAGCAAGAATGGAGAGAGACCATGCAAGCAAGGAAATGGTGAAGCTGCAACAGCAGGTGGAGCAGTTGAGTTGTGCTGTTGAAGCGGAAAGGAGTCTAAAATGAAACACAATCCATTTGTACCTCGTGAGCAGCGCACAGCTATCCTCACTTTTGACAACGGTCAGCGAGTCCGTGCTGAAATCACTCTTCCTGGCACCGACAAACCTGTATGGCACGCCGACCTTGAGCGTCGCATCGTTCGCGATTTCAACAAAGCGCAGCCGCGTGCTGTACACAAGTTAGTTAAAGTCCATCTCCTAAGGACTCAATCCTCACAACATTTCATCCTACGAAACATACAACTATGAAGAAGAAAATCAAGACATGGCTTATCCTCCTTCTAGGTGGAGTGACAGAAGAAGAATCACGAGAGAGCGACATGAATAGTGCTTACGTTGGCGCATATGTAGCTCTGACTACCATCAAGGAGTATGCTGACAGCCTAAACGGCACTCCTGCCGACGAATGGTGCAAGCTGATGTACAAGCAGATTTGCAGACAATTAGATTCGGTCACGCATGGAACTGACGAAGAAAGACCAACGGGAAAATAGAATTTAATGTGTTACAATAAAAATTACAACAATGGAAAACAATATTAACATAGCAGAGATATTGAAGGACTGCCCAGAGGGGATGAAGCTGTATAGCCCACTATTTGGTGAAGTCACGTTAGGCAAAAGTGGAAGCGATAACATTTCTATTTTTTCCAAGAATGACGACGGAGATATCATTTTCAATACATTTGCGGAAAATGGACTTTTTTATTCCGGATATTCGCAATCACAATGTCTCCTCTTCCCCTCCTCAGAAATGCGCGACTGGACTAAGTTCTTTAAGCGAGGAGACGTGGTGTGGTGTGAAGACGACATGTACGCTATCTTTGAAGGGTGGGCGAATGACGATTATACCAAATTCAATACAACAATCGATTTTTATGAATTTGGCGCATCGTTTGACAAGGAAATGGTCTGCGACACGGATCTCTTTGTAAAGGCGAGTGACGAAGAAAGAGCGGTGTTTATCGCTAACGCAGAGAGAACACTTAAAGGCAAGTACAACCCCGAAACCTTGAAAGTAGAACCCGTAAAGCCCACGTGTCCGTTCAAGCCGTTCGACAAGGTGCTGGTGAGGGACGAAGAAGAATATGTATGGTACGCTAACTATTTCTCACATTACGAGGGGAATGATAAAGAATATCCTTATGCTTGTATAGATAGCTCTTATCGTTACTGCATCCCCTACGAGGGCAACGAACACCTCCTCGGCACAACAAATCCCTACACGGAAGGAGGCAGCAAATGAACTGCCCCTTCTCCCTAAAGAACGTCAAGTTCCGTGAGACCGCACACATAGCCTTCGAGGACGAGTACGTCACGGCATACCAGTCCACCGACATCGTCCCGAAGATATACAAGAGCGTCAACACTCCTCGCGACAAGAACGGCTTGGCATCAGGCAAGCCCAAGACCTACTACCGCACCCGGTACAGCGACTGGGTTACGGAAAAGACATTCGTTAAACAATTTCAGAAAATCAGAGAAAAATTCTAAGTTATGCTCATAATAGAAATATTGGAAATCATCTCCAGTTTATCCATCACCCTTGCATTATTCTACACATTCTACAAGGTTGGCAGACAGAGTGCTTACGACGACCTCCTCAAGCATTTTAAGGACGCTGTAAAGACTATCGGCAAGCAAGACGCAATCATCCAAGCCTACATACAGAAGCTTAAGGAAATGGAAAAGGAAGTACAGCAATGAAAGAAGTTTTAACTCAGGTAGAACTCAACATAACAAAATATAATGAGATTCAGACATTGTAAAAACTGTTTTTTGGTACAAATGGGGACATTGTTTCATGCAACATGTCGAAACAAGAAAAGAATCATATTGCCCAGACTTCTACAGCAGAAGGGTATCGAATGAAAAATTAGAGCAGAGCATAAACCGTTGGATTGCTCAAAAGCAATTATCGGTATTAGAACTGAATAATATCATAAGCCGTTATAATAACTCAAAACAGAAAGGAGAATGATATGATAGATGAGAAGAAAAAAGGAGATGCCCGTGACATCTCCTCCGAGAGTTAGGCGCAACGTTTACGCTCTTTTAGGGAAACAGAATACACTGCTGTTCTTGGGATAGATTACTTTCCCGTTCCGACGTATATAACGGCAGTAAATGTACTCCACTCCTTCCTCTCTTTCTTGCATTTTTAACATATTGGAGTCTTCCTCCTTTCTGGCTATTGCAACCATGATGACGGTATCATGGAGTTCGTTGCCTAAGCCACAACAACGAAAAAGCCCTCAGCACGGGCTAAGGGCGGTGTCTTTTCTCGGGCAGAGAGCGGACGGAGAGGTAGGCTTAAAGCCTTGGAGTTACAGACTCCATGTTAAAAATGCACTGCAAAGGTAGCGATTTGTTGAGCTATATGCAAATATACAAACGTGTGAGTAACATTATTTAAGTTAAAAGTTATAAGAACCTAATTATGATAGACGAAAAGAAAATACAGAATGGAATGAAGACTTGCTTTGACCGTAGGATTGACGATAAGGTAGAGCGAGAGTTTATGCGTGACCCCCTTATAGCCTATACAAGAGCATTTGACGATGCAATAGACTGGTTCAAGAATGCCTTGTGGCATGATGTAAGTGAGGAACCAAAGGCAGGCGAGCGTATCATCACCGAATTTCAAGACATGGGTTTATGCTACGAAATAGACGTATGCGACGGAAACTGGGCAGACTATTGCGCTTACAACTGCATTACGAGGTGGTGCTACCTCTCCGATATATTACCGAAAGGAGGTGAGAAATGACGGACAGTCTACAGATAAAAGTCGATAAAGCTATTAAGCTGTTGAGGTCAACATGCAGAGATAGAGAAGTTGAGTTGTCATATAGTGGTGGTAAGGATTCTGATGTAATCCTTGAACTTGCGAAAATGGCAGGTATTAACTATAGAGCGATATATAAAAATACGACGATTGACCCTCCTGGGACAATTAGACATGTGCGAGAGAATAATGTAGAGATTGTTAGACCTAAAGAGACGTTTTTACAATTAATTGAACGCAAAGGATTTCCTACAAGGAGGGCGAGATTTTGTTGCCAGGTACTTAAAGAATACAAGATAATGGATATTGCGATTCTGGGGATAAGACGCTCCGAGAGTTCAAAACGTACAAAACTATACAAAGAGCCAACCTTGTGTAGAATTTACAATAACAACAAGGTAAATCATGTAGAAATTATCCTGCCGATACTCGACTGGACAGATAATGATGTAGTTGAGTTTATTACAGAGCGTGGCATTAAACTACATCCTCTCTATTATACTGACGGAAAGGTTGATGTCAAAAGAAGACTTGGGTGCATGGGTTGCCCTTTATCTAAAGACAGAGGACTTGAAGAATTTAAAAGGTATCCGAATCTGGTAAAGGCTTGGTTACGGGCAGGTGTGAAGTGGTGGAAAAATCACCCAAACATAAAGACACGTAAAAAGTACAGGTCAATTTATGAAGTATTTGTTGGTGATTTGTTTTTCAAATCATACGAAGACACAATGAGGAGCATCAGAGGAGAACTATTCAATAACCCTATAGATTGCAAAAAGTTTCTTGAAGAATATTTTAAAATAAACTTGGAATAAAATGATTAAAGCAGAAGACCTCAGAATCGGCGACCTTGTAATCGTTAACGAGAACTGCTCATTAGAACAAGGTACTATAGGAAAAGTATCAGAAGTACGTTTCCCACCCCTATCCAAAGAAAATGAAGGCAGTATTGGTCTTAAACCCATTTCAAACGACAGATGGCCGTGGGGAGTATTGTGTCGCAATATCGACCCCATCCCCCTTACCCCCGAAATCCTCAAAAAGAATGGATTGAAAGAAGATGTTGTTGGCAACTATTATACAAAGCCTCTTGATAACGAGACGCATCCCTTTAAGAGATATTTGGCAGTAGAACTGAAAAGAGAGAATTGGGCCGTTTTCATAAAGTATTGTAGGTTGCACGACTGTGCACTGTTACGAAAAATTCAGCACGTCCACGAACTTCAGCACATACTTTGGGCACTGGGATTGGACGCAAACCTAAAGATTTAAGCATGAAAGTAAGAATAGAAAAAATAGTGTTTCCAATAGCAGTAACGAAAGAAGAGCGTATTTGCTTTATTGTAAAATACAAGCGTCATTGGTGGCAGCGTTGGCATTATATTATGGATAAATCTACACCAAGGCTCTTTTTTTCTGTATGGGAGATACGAGATGTGTTAAAACAAATGGGATATGAAAAGATAGACCATTATAATATATACCCAAAAGATAACAGCGTATGCAGAAAATAATGTTCAACGACAAGTACCTCCTCACCCAAGAGGTACTTAAAGGTCGCAAGACGCAGACCAGACGTGTGCTAAATCCTACAATGTTTTTCAAAAGAATGAAAACCTACGAAGGGTGGTCAAATGAGGACATTAGCGCTTGGAAAAGGTCATGTAATAGACGGCTCTGCGAAGCTCAAGGAAATACGCTTCAGCAGATGCTTGATTACGCATTGTCGTCTTCACGTTACAAAGTCGGCGAGGTGGTAGCTGTGGCGCAAAGATATAAGGATATAGCTTTAGATTTGCCAGTAGAGCTTGCTGCGGAGTTGATAAAACAACCAGGATGGACGAACAAAATGTTCACCAAAGCAGATGTTCTAACTCATCATATACGCATAACGAAAATTCGAATTGAGCGTCTACAAGACATCAACCCTATGGACTGTTTGGCAGAAGGCATATGTCCCTCAGACCAGCGCGAATCGTTATGGTGTGTTGCACCAATTAATGACGGTAAATGCGGTGGCTTAGAATATAACCATTCTATTTTGGGCGATGGTCCTTGGCATCTGCATCCAAATGCCAAATTAGCCTACGCCGACCTAATCGACCACATTTCTGGCAAAGGCACATGGGCCTCCAACCCCTACGTCTTCGTCTACGAGTTCGAACTTATTAAATAAAAAAGCTATGGATTTAGAAAGAGTAAAACAGCTCCGCAACGAATACGCAGAACAGCATATTATTTCAAGGGGGCAGTTAGAGAAACTTCTTCAAGAGCTTCAATACAACAATGTAGTTATCTCCGAACCTCCACAAGAAAAACCTCAACCAAGCCGTACCTTCGGCTATGCACAAATGACACGTCAACAGCGTAGAGCATACGAAAGAAGACTTGCAAAGGAGAATAAAAGCAAACATTAATACATAAACAATAGAAAACAATGGAAACAAACATCAACAAAAAAGTTATTATCCGTGGCGACCGCAGCGGAGTAGAGTTCGGAACACTTGTAGCACAGAATGGCAGAGAAGTGACGTTGCACAACGCTCGTCGCCTATGGTATTGGGATGGTGCGGCTTCATTATCACAGCTTGCCAAGGATGGTACGACTATTCCAAGAGAATGTAAATTCACTGTCACAGTTGATAGTATTACGATACTCGACGCAATCGAGATAATACCTTGCACAGACAAGGCTATAAAGTCAATAGAGGAGGTAAGAGAATGGAAACGTTAGAAGACCGTATCAAGGCTTTTGTAAGCCTTAGATCTGGCGATGGCTATGGCTATGGCGATGGCTCTGGCGATGGCTCTGGCTCTGGCTATGGCTATGGCGATGGCTATGGCGATGGCTCTGGCTATGGCTCTGGCGATGGCTCTGGCGATGGCTCTGGCTATGGCTCTGGCGATGGCTATGGCGATGGCTCTGGCTATGGCTCTGGCGATGGCTATGGCTATGGCGTAAAAGAAGTAAATGGCGATACTGTTTATATTGTAGATGATGTGCCGACAAGAATCAAATCTGTTCGTGATAACATAGCGCAAGGTTTTATATTACAGCGTGATTTGACACTGACTTCATGCTATGTTGTTAAAGAACAGAATAGATTCGCACATGGCGAAACTCTGCACGATGCCTTCTCTGCTCTACAAGAAAAGCTCTACGACGACAGTACGGAGGAAGAACGCATAGAAGCTTTCCGCAATAAGTTCCCCGACTATGACATGCCATACTCCAACCGTGACCTCTTTGCCTACCATCACGTACTCACAGGCTCATGTCGCATGGGGCGAGAAAGTTTCTGCAAGGATAAAGGCATAGACCTTGATGGCAGCACAACAGTCCGTGAGTTTGTCGAATTAACAAAGGGTAGTTACGGAGGTGATGTAATCCGCAAGCTACCCGAAGTCTACGGAATAACAGAGCATTAAAAATACAAGCTTATGAAAGCAACAGAAGCAAAAAGAAAGTTGTGTGAGATTAGAAGCAATCTTACAGATGATGAACAGAAGCAAGCAATTTGGATAGCAATTAGAGCTATTGATACTTGTACTGAGAATGGATTTATTGTAGAAGAATAATCACTCCTCTCCCTGGTAGCAGGGAGAGATAAATAAACAAAGATGAAGAATGTAATACAAGGGAATTGTCCGTCCTGTCCTTATGCGGACCTATATGGTGGATATTGTAGTTATTATCACTTTTCCCCTGCCAATATCAATTTCGGAGAAGCAACATGCCGTTGTGAAAATTTAAAACCAAGAAAGGAAGAAGAACAATGAAGTTTATAGAAGTAATTTCTGATACACGTGATACTGTTAGTATTCCAGTATCAGACATCAAGGAAATCCATGATTGGTGCGGTGGAAATAGTTCCGTCCTAACAGTACATGGTGAATATTACTATAGTGGACTTTCACGTAAACAACTTATAGAAAAAATCGAAAATTTGTAACTATGTCAACATCTGATTTTTCACACATTGGTCTTAAGCGACCAGTAGAACATAATAAGCAGCCAAACCGCATAATATACTTCGGTACTGATGGCTGTGTTGGGCATTATCCTTTGGGTATCAATTTTAATCTTACACGAAAAGAGTATAAGGATTTTCAAGAGATTGACAGAATCATAACTGATGAGGTTTTAAATGAGAACACTGGAACCTTTCTACGGTACTTGCCAGACGGAGTACCTTACACATGTTATGGTGTCCCTTATTCTCCAGATGATGAACGTCCAGGTAGTAAGACTATCGTATTAGTTGAATATGGTACTGTACAAGAAGTAAAGGACGCAATCTTGCAAAATCCTTTCCTCTTGGACAAATTCAAGAAAGTAAAAGAGAAGTATAAACTTAACATTGATTTTTTGGAAGATAAATAATGATTAAATTATGAGGACAATCAAATTTCGTGGCAAAGACGTCTTTACAGACGCTTGGCGATATGGTGACTTAGTTCACAACAAAAAAGTGACAACAACAGGCTTAGAGCCTCGTACTATGGTTGGTGGGTATGAGGTTGACCCAGAGACCGTTGGTAATAACACTGGACTGGAAGACAAGAATGGCAAGGAAATATATGACGGTGATATCCTCGCCCACAATGGCAAAGTTATCGGTCATGTTGTTGATGGTGTTCGCGGTTACTGCTTCGATGTGGTGTATGCCAACCCTGTAATCACAAGCACATGGTCGTTATATGGAGTCGTTGTCAACGACTATAAAGGCGATGTGGAGATTGTAGGCTCTATCCACGATAAGGAATGTAAGGAGAAAGCAACACTTAAATATTAAGAAGATGAAAGCAAGATTAGCAAAGAAGATAATTAAGGCGAGTGCTACTTATGGTTTCTATTGTAGGAATTGCGACACTCACAGTAGATATAAGTATCATCCGTATTGGACAAGCCATTGGAACTACTATGGTTCTCGGATGGGAGGCGTTCCCTCAGCAGTTTGGAAGTTAGACCAACGCTTGAATGCAGCTTTGCGACGGCTGCCTCAATATACACAGAAACTGTCGAGTGCTGTTGAGGAAAAGCTGATGGAGATAAAAAGAAACAGACTACACAAGATGTTGGAACGAGTAAAAGCCCGACAAAGCAGTAAGGAAGGAGACAGTAATGGGAAGGCAGATTTTTCAATATCCAGTAAGATGGAGAGTCTATAAAGGCAATCTGTTAGACCGTGAAGCGAGTCGTGAGCTTACCGTGCTCTACCAAAGACTCATGGAAGAGGAAAAGAGGAAGAGGGAGTTTGTCCCTTATAGGACTTACTTCCGCTCCTCAATGTTTAACATTATAAAATGGAGGCGATATGAAAATACGTATTGCAAAGAAAAAGGCTAAGAAGGAAGTTCTTGTTGAGTACCCTTCTTGTAAAAAGAATCACATAAAACTGACGAAATTTAGTGACCGTTACAATAATCAATATGATTATATTTATAGAGAATATAGCAAACCTTCCTTCGATAGGGTTTTTCTGACAGTTCCAAGAGGGAAAAAGAAGAAACCATTTGATGAATTTTTGAATAAGAATAAAGGTGGTTCTATACCACCACAAATTTGTGAAATTTTAATAATATGAAAATTTATATTCAAGAATGGAGACGGCATGAAAATACGTATTGCAAAGAAAAAGCTTAAGAAGGTATTATCTGAAGCTTATCGTATAAACAAAAGGCGTGTAAAACTGACGAGGACGTATTTTGCTTTTAAAAGTGGATATGGTTATCGTTATCGCGACGATAGTATTGGTTTTTACGTTATAAGAATACGAGAGAAAAAGAAACCAATTGTATTCAAGAAGAGTCTGTGTCGGCTTATAAAAGATATGTTCAAGGCTGACGAAAGGGAACATGTGCCCGAGACAGAAACAATAAAAGAAGCATATCATCAACCTCCAAGAACACGTAGATGTCGTAGGACACATGGTAATGTCAATAACAGTAAATAATAAAGTACAACATAAAAAAATAATATGAAGATTAACATTTTAGATTTTTTCATGGCAACATTGCAGCTTGCCTTTATCGTGTTGAAAATCTGCGGAGTGATTAACTGGTCGTGGTGGGTAGTGCTCATGCCGATTCTCTTTATTGTAGTTATCTATATCGCTGCCCGTTTGTTTGTGTGGTGGGCGGATAAATATATAAAGCGACGCAGAATCAAAACACCGTGGGATTAAGTTGTAGCATTAAACAAACACACTATGGAGAAAAAAATTATCTACTTTACAGAGGTTTCTGTTAGCAACATGATGTTGGAAGCAGAAAAAGGAATGGAGATTTGCAGCGAGGAGGTAAAGGAGGTTTTTCTGGCGGGATATATATCCCATTACTCGCGAAGAAAGCTGTTCGACATAATCCCATTGCCAGACAAATACGTGTATAATGTCTACCCTCACCTATTTGTGCGTAATAAATACACTGATGAGGTATACTCACGAGCACCAAGTTTGTTGAGCTTCGAAAGCAAGAAGCGACTCATGGAGGAGACACAGAACTTGAAGTCATGGCTGCGCAACAAGTGCAAGCAGTACAAGCAAAGCAAACAGGAGGAATAACAAAAAGCGGATGGTGTAGGGGTTTTGCTTCCCTCTCCATCCGCTTTTTCGTTTATCATCAAGAGTTCACATACCACCAAATTTTATCAGATGGGTGGTCGGTATCCTCGTCAAGGAGAAAGCTGCGTGCGAGTTCGCAAGACTTCTGTAGCAGTCGGCTGCGGTCGTGAAACCATGAACGGAGTGTTTCGATGTGGTTCGAGTACATGAGGTTGACGGTAACACAAAAGTCCCAGAAGTTGTAGTCGTCGGGCAAGGAAAGATACATCTTGTCGTAAGCTGCACGTATATCCTCATAGGGGAAGAACGGAGCATAGCATTTGTGCGTGTCGTCAACAAAGTAGTACATACGTGCGATGGTTGCACGTGCATTGTCCTCGTTGAAATGGTGGTCGGAGTCGAGGAGGTAGAGCATTTTGTGAAGAGCTGACTCCATTTCCTGGTCTGTCATTCCGCAAGAGTTGTTGCGGATGCGTGAAGCTGCGCTATCGAAAGCGTCAGCAAGTAAGTTGCGTACATTCATAGTTGTTATTTGGTTTTAGTGTTAGACGTTCTGTTGTGTCGGAAGATGCGGCATATTACCTGTACGAAGGCACAGACATACAGAGCCAAGGTCATGAGGATAAGGATGAAGTCGGCATCGTACATTTCGTTAGTTATGAGCCATGAGCCGTAATAGAGCCGTATGGTATTTGTGCCAATGATGTAGACGAACGGTATGCGCCATATCCAACATAGCTTGAAGAAGTGGCTTGCAGGGAGCATGAAGACAACGGGGAAGATGTAAACCATGAAATATAGGTAGGCAATGCATTCCTCGTTCTCACGAATGTCGATGAGTATCTCGCGTGGATTATCATGGAACGAGTAGACTCCATACCAGTGGCAGAGCATGAGGAGGATTGGCACGTAGCGCAGAGCCTTTTCGTAAAAGAAGAAGATTGAGCGGTTGAGAACTACGCTCACCTCTGTTGTTGTTTGTTTGGATAACTCTTTCATAAGCCTTATTGTTTTAGAAAAACGTAAATATAGCGAAAATAATAACAAAATGAAAGAGTTTACAAAGAGTTTGTAAACAAATGTACGTTTTCTTGACATATATCTATTAAAAAGTAAAAAAGATGGGGAGATTATTTCTCCTCATCCTTTATCACTTTGCCAACAATCCACTTGTTGCCGTATTTCTTAATCCACATGTCGAGCCATTCGAGAGCCGAGAGAAGGTCTTTGTTCTCGGTAGATGGTGCGCCTTGTTGAGCGGTGTACTCGCCATAGGACACTCGCCAAAGGTTTTCGGGGGTCTTCACTATCGTGAGTGGCGAGCGGTAGGTGGTACGTGCGTCGTATGTGCGTATGCTTTGAGGCAAGTTCTTGAACATTCGGTGGTATCGTCGGTCGGGGTGACCTTCTACTTTGGGACATGGGTCAATAGGCAGCGGGTCGCCATCTCGCTCAAGCTTTTCCTCTACAGCCTTGCGTACGTAGGATGCACGGTGTCCTCGGACATTGTCAAGTCGGTCGTATACTGCATTGCTCATCCAAAAGGTCATACGTTTTGGGAACTTGGGGTCGGGTGTAGTGGTTGCTTTGGGTCGGGTAGGTCGTTTGGGGACGTATCGCTCAATCTCGGTAATATTGCCCTTGCGGTCACGGCTGTAGGCATAGACAAGGGATTGCGTTATCTTGTTGTAGACCTCTGCCTTCTCGCTCATGGGGTAGTCTGCCATGAGCGACTTGACGATTGATTTGAGTTGCGTCTCGCCTTGGTAGGCTACTTCCGTGCGGTCGAGTTCGAGGAGGTCGTCGTATATTACTATTATTGATTTCATATGATTAAGTGTGTTTGGTGTTGAAAGAAATAGCGAGCCACAAGATTGTCATGACTCGCCATTGGTTATGCCCTAACAGGCAAGTATCAAAGCTAAGATAAATACTATTACTATGCACCATTCTTTAGCGTTCATAATGGATACCTCCTTTCTGTTTTGCAAAGTTAATAAAAATTTACGGTTAGGTGTTGGCTTCAAGGGAAATATCCCACGAACTTCCGACTGCAATCTTTCTGATTTCGTTCATAATCTAAACTGCTAATTGTTTATTGTTCATACATTGTTTAATCATATTCATGTTGTTGTTGACGAGGTTGACAATGCGGTCGTGATAGAGCGTGAACTTGTCGCAAGCACCGTAGCACTGAACTACCTTCATCTGCTTAAGGTCTACCTCTACTGTCTCAATACGCTTGTCGTTGATGCGAGCGGAAAGGATGAGTGAGTTGGGTTTGTCGTAATACTTGTTGGCATATACGCAATGGTGCATGGCTGTGCCTTCCTCGTAGAACTCGTCCACGGACTGAAGGACGTGGCAAGTGATTAGATTGTCGCTGATGGTCATGTCAAAGAAGCAGCTACGAGCCTTGATGTACTTCTCGTTCTTATCCATAGCGCACTTGATGCGCTGTATCTCCTTTTCGTGCTCGGCTTTAGACTTGCGCTTGGCTTCAAGAGCTTGGCGAGCGTGCAATGCCCAGTCGTGCGTGTGCATGAGATTGTCGGGACACACGAAATGAGGGTTAGAGAGGTCGCAACCTATATACTTCATGTTTTGTAGCATGTCGAAGTAGAGATTGTATGCCGTGTGCCCTTCGTTCATTGGCACATAGTTGTGGCGGAACATAATGCGTATGGCTTTCATGTATTCCTTGTCAAGTATGTTGTTAGTAAGCATGTACTCGGCAAGTTCGTGACGCTGCTTAAGGATTGTCTCGGCAAACTTGTCTACGGACAGGAAACGATACCATTGCTTGCGCTCGTTGGTAGGTATGAGGCTGTCGCAATACTTGTATGTGCCGTCGATGGACTTGTCGTACGTGTAGGAAAAGCCTACATCGGTGAAGTGCAGCCACGATGCGCAGTATTTGGGGTTTTGCCGTATCTCCAATGGAGAGGAAAGGAGGAAAGCGTCTACGTAATAATGGAACGCTCTCTGACGTGCTATAAGTATCTGCTTTTCGCCTACCTTGTTCCACAACTGGAAGACTTCCCACGTGCAGTATGATATATCACGCTTGCCGTGACGGTCGATACGGAAGTAGCGCAGCACTTGCCAACCTTTGTAAGATTGGTTGATAACGGCATAGCAACGGTTATACATATCCTCGTACTTGCAAGAGCCGTATGTGTTGCGGATTAGGCGAGCGTTGTCACGTTTGCCTATCTCGCCTAACTTGTGTGAGAGGTTAACGACCTCTTGTTCTATCTTGTTGCGTGGTTTCATGTTAAAATTCTCCAAATAAATCAAGTTGTAATGAATTGTCTACTTTCTTTGCTTTTTTTGTTTTCTTGGGCTGTGGCTTGGGGATAAGGACAGGCTGTGGCTTGTCTTCATTGGGTGTTTCGTCCGTCTTGGGTATTGCCACTATCTTAGCCTTTGGGGTGTCCTTAGTTGGATTGACGTCCTTCTCTTGGTAATAGTGGACTGCCATCTGTAGCACGTCTTCGTCGGATATGGCAGCACAACCCTTTATCGCTTGTTTGCGTGCCTGTTGAGTGACATAGTAGAGGCAATTGGTCATAGATTTCTTCTTGTCCTCATAACGCTCACGGAAGTTTGGGTCTTGGTTTGCCATTTCACCCAACTTGGTTTCAAGATATTCCTGTAATGTCATAGTGCTTCTATTTTTCGTTAATTTTACAAGTTTCACAACAATGGATTGAGAAGCTATCAAAATCATCAGCCGTAAGGATTATCTCTCCTTTGCTGCGTATATCGTTAGCGATAGCCTTTGCCTCTTTTGCGCTATTAGCCTCGATAACAACCTCTTTTCTTAAGGTTTCAACAACCAATACTTTGTACTTTGCCATAATAGTATGATTTAATTGTTAATAATATTTGGTGGCTGCTCCGACCTTGCATCGAAGTGGAGTGGCTTGAACCACATTCAGCCTGTGGGGTTACTTCTCGTTGATGATATATTCGAAGTATACATCGCAAGACTTCGCAAAGACTTTAAAGCGTACATTTAACCGTACATCTTCGTCTATCAGATTTTCGTTGTAGCTGTCTTCTATCTCACGTGCCCACTCTTCGATTTGCTTTGTCTCTCTATCGTGTATTGTGCTTTCGAATGACATGTGAACGAAGTTGTTGTCATACTCAACCTTTGCGACTTGGTCGCAGATAAAACCGACATATCTGTTTCCTTTCTCTACGTACTGACTATTATCAAATAGACCGTCAAATAGGGTGTCGCTGCATAAGTCCTTTTCATTGATAGGACATGGAATAATGTTTGTCTTCATATTTTTATGTTTTAAGTTCGTTCCGTTGTCGGTGTCGCTCCGAAATGGTTTCTTTTCCCCAACGGATGGTTGCTAACGTGCGTAACAGACAGCTCTGCCGTGTAGCTTGGATATCATCGCAAGCATCTCACGCTTGACTATCTTGTTCTGTATCTTGCGGACGTGGGCGGTAAGGTCTTGCTTCGTCCAAAATAGTCGGATTCTCGCATTGCAGCGGAAGTACCACATTATGCCTGCCACATCGTCGTCTGTCAAGCCCACATCGTACGTGACGTTATTTATCTTTATCATTGCGCTTGATGTTGTGCGACCACTCGTACAGACGCTCGAAATGGTCTGAGCCTGTGTAGGTGTCGATATCTCCGTACTCGTCGATGTCGTTTGTCAATCGACGTACATCTTCTTTCATCAGCTCTCTGTCGTACTGCGCTTCTGCGAGTTGGTGTGCCTGTACTACTGCAAGTGCTGCGCTTGCTATAAGTAGAATTAAAAATACTTTGTTCATTGCTTGAATATTTTAATTTTGAGTTCTGTAATGTTGTCTATTCTCTCTTGGATGAATTGACGTGTTATGGGGGCGAGGTTTTTGTGTTTAAGGAGTTTTTGTTTGCTCTCTATATACTCGTTGAATACCTCACGCAACAATAAAGCGTCTATCGGTGTCAATGTGGCGATACGTGTCTTTGCCATAATTTTTAAGTTGGGCGAAGCGTTGGGGGCGGTAGCCCCCTTGTCTTCTTGTTACTCTTGTGTAAACTCTCTCCAATGTCTTCCGACGTAAATGCCTGATATATAAGATACAAGCATAACTACAATTATAAGTTCTATCATATCTGTATGTTTTAAAAGTTAGTGCCGTGTGTGGACTCGAACCACGTGTAAGCCTTTACTCTGCACGGCTTCCGGCTATCGAAGTTGCCATCTTGTGTTTAACGTTTTCTTCCTAACGTGTTTCCTTATTTGAGATAGCTCACACGCTATCCTCACGTGACCAAATTAACGACATTGTGAGCAGATGTCGGGTTTTTGACCTTTAAGCGGTTCTCCTTCCTCTTAGGATTGTATCATCCTCGAATGTTTTTACGGCTTTGCTTTGCGGTGGCAATGGTCGTTGCCTACGTCTTTTTACGTGTATTGCTCACGCCTTATGATTTTACGCCTTCACTAAGGTTTGGCGGTGGGATAGAGCGCCCTTTCTCGCTGTGTTTAGAGTTTGCACCTCTCGATTTCGCTTTCAGTCATTTTTAGGCGGATGGCTCAAAGGTATCTCTAACGAAAATCTGTACCGCATTCTACGTAGTGTTGTTCCGTGTCGGGTCTTGAACCCGATGTGCGCCTTATCGCTCACGGATGGTTGTTAGCGTTCCTTTGCCAATATATCTATATAATATTTTCTGTTCACGTCAACTTTCACAACTTCGTAATAAGTTTTACACTTCACGTATTGTGATTCTGTCTTGTTGATGAACTGCTTTGCCATTGTTTCGCAATAGCTACCACAAAATGAACCTCCTAACGTGTTTTCGTTTCCGTACTCAAGAATAAAGGTGTGCATTTCTTCATCCTTATAACCTTTTCGTGTTGCCACAGCGAGTATACCGAAGTATGAGTTGTGGAAGATGTATTGCTTACCTGTAAATATTACATTTACCTCGCATTCGTTTCTCTTAATTTTGTAAATCTCCATAATTGTATGTGTTTAAATTATTATTAATGTTTGGCGAAGCCTTGGAGGGGCAGCGCCCCTCCTTATCTTCTACATGTTAATCTTGTCTGAATACCCAATATTTGTGAGCGGTATCAGTCTTCATTGATAACTTCGCAAATGTGTCTGCTTCGTTATAATCATCAAACCACGCTACTACTGTTGGTAATGTGTTATCACTCTTGTACTGTTTTATTACGATAAACTTCTTCATAATTGTATGAGTTTAAATTGTTAAAACTGTTTCTTTCTTGTTTCTGACGCAAATGTAGTGATAAAACGCTACACAAGCAAGAAATAACAAGAAAAAGTGTAGTATTTTAACCTACGTTCACAAATAACGCATTGATTTAATAAAACATTACATTTAAAAACAAAATGTAGGGGTATAACACTAATTATATGGTAAAATTTGGCGATGTGGGGATAAATTAGTATTTTTGCAGTGTAATGATATATACTACTATTATGGATATAAAAAAGACAATAAAAGATAAAGGCTACACAATATCTTTAGTAGCGGAAAAAATGGGTATTAATCGTGTAACCTTAACCAATATGATTTCGGGTAACCCTACGTATAATACTATGAGTAGAGTTGCAGAGGCTATTGGTTGTTCTGTCGTGGATTTCTTTTCAGATGAAAGAACGGATAATAAGACCGACTTCGCAGCCTTCGTCCGTTATAATGGCATACACTACACGGCAGACACATTGGAGGAGTTCAACACGATTGTGGAAGAGATAAGAAGTATATCGAAATGAAAAAGTAAGTAATTGAATTTTTGGTGCGTGTTTTTGTGTTTATCGTTTCCGCTGCCTCCTTCATTGTTATGTACATGGTCGGAAAATGGGTTGTTAATGCATTGTGGCAATAGAAGCGTGCGAAGCGTGCCATATCTCATGGCGTTAGCCTCCGCAAGGGGGAGGGCGTAAGCCCTTGGGGGCGGCACGCCCCCTTATCTTCCACTTGTTCTCTCATTCTCCAATACACCCATACAACACTCTACATAAAGAGAAAACACCCTCATTACTCTCCCATTAGCTATAGAAGAGCTAAGAGAGTAGAATACCTGGACAAGAGTCCTTTTGATAGGCAGTAAGCGTGATTTGTGCGTTTGCAGCCTTTTTTCGTGCAAGTCGATTGGCTTGTTTGGTCTTTTGAGGTTGTTTTTGCGTGTTTTTCCGCTTGATTAGGCGTTTTTACGATATTTGGCGAGTTTCCTTTTGTTCTATCCTTCTATTTAGAGTGAAATTTTGAGCAAATATTGGCTTTCTCGTGCGTACATCTCTATGTTTTCGATTGTTCTATTTTTCGCTTTACTACTACCCTTGGTCTCAAAAATTACGGGGGTTAGACCGTTTTGGTTGTTCTAAACGTCGGATTTTTTAGGTAAAAGCCCCGACAAAGGGGTTGGCGTGAAAAATGCAAATATTGTCACGGAACGAAACACGGCAAAACGTGTTGCTTTTCTCCTTACATTTGACGTTGCCAAGGACTTCTGTGGCTTCTTTTGTGGCTTTGGGCTTGTTGTAATGGCTTCACTTGTTGTAATGGCTTCACTTGTTGTAATGGCTTTATGGTTCTTGGATGCGCTCTTTGGCTTTCTGTCCTTGCCTTTTTCGACTTCCAAATGTTGTGCTACTTGACGTATGACCCTTTTGGGGTCATAACCCAAAAGGGTAAATGACTGATATGTAATGAGTTATGGGGTTACAATGTGGCTTTGGTAGGCGCATGGTATAGAAAACGAGGAAAAGATGATTGCTCTTGATGATGTGGAGGGGTGGCGATAGTGGCATGATTGGTATGTGGCATGGTGGCTGATATGGGGAGGATAGGTTAGAGTGCTGACGTGTTGGAGAGGTTAGAGCATGATGGCGAGGATAAGGAAGCGGTGAGGCATAGGTGGATGATGAACGACCCAAAGGGGGTGGGGGCTTAGGTACTGGCTGCGAATTATAGTAGATAAAAGCATAGGTATAAAAAGGTACTGTTCTCAAAGGAGGTCATCATCATTTTCCCCAGAAAAAGGTACTGGAGAGAAAGGATGTTAGTTATGATTATTAAAAAATACAGTAGATATGGAAAATAAAATAGCAAAGATAGTTGACAAGGTTGGCACAGACAAGGTGACGCCATTGGAGCTGTGTTTGGAGCAGTGGTGACGGGAGTGTAGTATTTTGAATTAAAAAAGATATAGATATGACAGACATTAACAGATATTTTAGGTTGCCATTAGGCTTTAGTGAGTTGTCGGGCGCGAATAATCCGATGATAGGTTTGCTTGGTGCAGCCAGTTTAGGTTTGAGTGTAGGTAGTTCGTTGTTTGGTGCTCGTAAGGCGAAGAAGGCGGCGAAGAGAGCCTTGAAGGAGCAGAGGTATCGTGCCAATGCAGAAAAGGCTTGGTATGACAAGGAGTACAATACGGACTACCTGGACACGAAGGCGGGTCAGAACTTGATGCGTAGGGCTCAGGAGGTTCAGGACGATTACATTCGTAAGGCAAATGGGGCTGCAGCTGTTGGTGGTGGTACTGCCGCGAGTGCCGCTATGGCTAAGGAGGCTGCCAATAGGACGATGGGCAACACTATTGCAAACATTGGTGCTAATGACACTGCGAGAAAGACGAGTGTTTCGGATCAGCACATGAGGAACGAGCAGAATCTTTCTAAGCAGAGAGAGGATATTTACAATCAGCAGGCAGAGAATACGGCTGCAGCCGCTCAGAATATGAGTAATGCGATGATGAGTGCAGCTCCGATGTTGGACGGCTTGGGTAAGGGCAAGGCTGCTGCCAAGATAGACGTGTCAAGTCCGCAAGCTCAAGCAGCAAAACAAGGTTCGCTTGTGCCTAAAGTGAACGATAATAAGGTTCTCTATGGTATGTATGACAACATACTTCAGAAGGCTACGGGAGTTAAGTAAGGGTAAAAGAGTAAAAAAGTAAAAGAGTAAAAAAAAGAAGATTATGTCGAAAAGAAAGAATAAGAGAGTTGTTTGTCCTAAGCCGAGTAAGGCAGATATAAATAGAGTGATGGAGGCTGCGGGTTTGTTGAAGGACTCTGTTGTTAACGAGCAAGCTGCTGAGATTGAGCGTTTGAAATCGGCGCTTGATGGTGTGGCAAAGGAGCGTGACAGATTTGAGCGTTGCTTGAAGTCGGCCGAGAATGCTTTGGCGTATAAGGACAAGGTGATAGAGAGGATAAAGAAGAAGAACGCTAAGCGCATGTCAGAGAAGTGCGATGTGATTGCTGTACTGAACAAGGAGATAGAATTTCAGTACAAGCGTAGGGAAAAGGCAGAGAAGTTTGTCAATACCCTTGGTCAGGCGTTTGACTTGTTGAAGAAAAACGTGGAGGATTATGAACACAGTATTGGACGATAAGGAGAAGAGGGAGGGTGTTGTAACACAGCCTGGTGTTGTGGCTCCTGGTGTTTTGGCACAGCCTCAGCAACCGGCTAATGTGTTTAGCGGTAAACGACCTACTACGTTTGAGAATATGCCTGTTACTGTAGGATGGACACCTTACGGTAAGCCAGTGAATGAGGGCAGCAATGCTCAACAATCGTGGCAGACGTCAAATCCCAAAAACACGGAAGGAAGAATGCCAGCCGCTTACGCTCTTAACTCTAAGCCTTTGGGTGGTGAAGCTCCTTCGGCTCCTGTGTTTGAGAAGGACGATAGTCAAAGGGATGGTGGCTTCTTTAAGTGGCTTGGCGGATTGTCGAAGAAGCGACCAGGAAGGCGTGAGGGCGAGAGTGATGATGATTATGACGAGCGCATGACGAGGAACAAGATGCGCATGGCTGTTCTTGCTGACGCTATACGACACATGGGCAATATCTACTATACCTCCAAGGGTGCTCCGGCGCAGAAGTTCAACAATCCGGTGGCGGAGTTGCAAGCTGGTCTTGACAAGAGAAAGGCCGAGCGTGCGAGAAAGGCTGCTGCCGAGGCGGACAGCGCTTACAAGAACGCGAACTTGCAGATAAAGATGGATGCGGCTGCTGCCGACAGAGCTTACAAGGGACAGATGCTTGATATGAAGAGACAAACCGGTGAGCGTGCTGCTCAAAACGCTAAGGACTTGAAAGAGTACCGCGACGGAATACTTGGCGTGCAGCAAGGAAACTTGAAGTTGGCTGGCGACAGATTGGGTGAGACCAAACGACACAACCAAGCATCTGAAAGACTCAGTGCGAGCAGACTTGCCTTGGCGCAAGCGAAGGCTGCAAGAAGCGGCGCTAAGGGTTCTGGAGGAGCTAATGGAGGTTATGGCTACGCTACACCTTACGGACGACTGACAAGCAAGAAGCAGCTTACTCCACAGCAGGAGGCGCAGGCTTGGAACGAGATGCGTAATCTTGGAATGATAACCCCTCAGAAGCAGAGGGAGCTTGACCTTGCGATGAACGGATATACGGCAAGCGACGGAACTGTAGTGAAGCCGAACTCGGCACAGGCCCGAAAGATTATTCAGGGCGCTATCGGCTATGGCTTGCTTGACGCTTCAAGCCGTGGCGAGTCGCTTAGGAAGACGTTTAGGGACGGCTTTGGCTATGCAGACGTGCGGACGAGCGACAAGGCCAAGCGTGGCGTGAACACTTCGGGCAGAAAGGTTGGATATGTGACGAAGACGGTATCGAAGAGCCAGGCAAAACAGATTAGGGAACGGATTAGGGAACTGCGCAAGGGCGCCAATCCTATAAGATGGCAAGGCTCTGGCAGTAAGCCGAAGGCTCCGTCCACCAAAGGTACAGCCAAGGGCAAGGGTACGGACTGGAGCAAATATGTGAAGTAGACTATATAAAGAGTATAAAAAAAGACTATAAAACACGATAAGAATATGCCGGATAACAGATATTATATTTTCAAGGACGCTAAGGGCGGTAAGCATACTGTGGACAAGGCGGCTTACGACAGTGACCCGGAAGGATTTGCAAAGGCTTTTCCCGGAGCCCGTATGGAGGTGATAGACCGCAAGACGGGACGCCGAGGCGACGTGGCCGTAAAGGACGCGGGTAGGATTGGTGACTTTGGCGCCAACCTTTTCACGGGAAGAAGAGTGAAGAAACAACCTCAGCAGCAACCAAAGACTGCATTGGGAAAAGCCCAGCAGAGCGTGGCGCAAGAGAAGTGGGGCGATAAGCCTTCCTATGCCTCTTTAGGCCTCTCTAAGCCTTTGGGTGATGGGGGAGCCAAGGCTGTTGATTATACTAAGCCCGGGTCGTTCGGTGACTTGATGAAGCAAGAGGATGCGCAGATGGACGCGTATAACGGGGAGACGCAAAAAGCCATTAAGGAGATGGCTGCCCGGACTCGTGCGGAAAGGAAACGCATGGACGCTCCTGTTGTTGATACGGGCAATGCGAATGTGAACAAGTATGTTGTGAACACACAGGGACAGATGGAGCGTCAGATGATGGACAGCGGCCGAGAGCTTGCCGACAAGCATCTTGGCGGCTATGTGTCTAAAAGCATTGAGGACGTGTTTAAGGATGCAACAGCGAAAGGTGTTGCCGCTGAAGACGCTTTGAGCAGGACATCTCCATTCGCGTCTATGTGGGCTGGTGAGGCTTACAACGAAGCTCTTGACCCCGACAAGCTGATAGCGCAGCTAAGCAAGAAAGCCGAGAAGGATATGGCAGGGTTGTTTGCCAACCCGAAGACAAGGGAGGATATCAAGCTGAAGGCGGCTGCTTATGGTGTGGCTCCGGAGGAATACGTAAGAAAAATACTCGCTCCTGGCTTGCAGGCGAAGATAGCCGAGGAGTTTGACAAGAGCGAGCTGAGCCGTAGTATGCCTAAGAGCACGGCAGAATACATCATCCGTGGTGTCAACGACTCGATGATAGGCACTATCTTGTCGATGGGCATGATGTCAAAGAAGCAGAGACAGTATGCTCAGCAAGGAATGGCTATGACCGATAACGGGGAAAATCCTTATGTTAAGCCGGGTATGGGTGCGAGAGTGGCACGCGGAACATTGAGCTTTGTTGCTGACGCTCCTGCGTTTGGTGCAGCAGGAAAGGCTGGTGCAGCCGTGGCAGGCAAGGCTTTCGGCAATGGTGTGGCACAGGCAGCAAGGATTGCTAACACGAGTCTTGCAGGGCGCATAGGTCGTATGGTTGGTACTGGAGCCGTAAGTCAAGGTGTAACGGGTGTGCTTTATGGTTCGACGAATGCTGCAGTGCAGAATTACTCAACGGGTGATGATACCTCTATTGGCAATACCGTGAAGCTTATGACTATGGGCGGTCTTTCTGAGGGCGCAAGCTGGGCTACTATGGGTGGCATTGGCGGTGCTGTAGGTGCAGGAATCTATAATGTAAGTGGCGTGAAGCGCATCCCTGCCAAGGTGTTCCAAATAGCGATGGAAGGTTGGGGTATGCACGTCGGTGGCAATGTCGCCAAGATGATAGAGGGACATGATACCGACTTCTGGAGCGTTGAAGGCACACTTGAGGCTTGTGCCAATGTTGTAGCCTTAAAGCTGACACACGCAAGACTGCCTAAGCGTCAGGTGAATGATGGCAAAAAGGAAGGCTACCTTGATATGGTGGCGAGAAACATTAAAAACCTTATGACATCTGACGGACAGAGAGCAGCCTTTGGTGGATATGTTTTTACCAATGAGGAGAAAGAACAGCTGTTCGGAAGCGACAAGGCACCAAAGCGCGAAGAGGTGCTCTACGGATATGACGTACACGGCAATCCGCTGACGAGAAAAGAGAGTCTGACATCTTGGGCGATGCGAGCAAAGAAGACCGCAGCCAAAGGGAAAGGCGAGGAGTCGTATAAGGACACAGACACTGAGTTTGTGAAGACTGCCTATGACGAGATAATGGCAGATGAAACTATCCCTTGGGACACAAAGGCTAAATTCTCGGCTTTGGTTATGGGAACTGTTCCTTCGGCCCGTCCGATGATGGACCATATAGCGATAGAGCGTGACGAGAGAGGAGCGTATGTGGGTGAATATAGCCTTTATGGAGAGTTGCTCTCAAAGAACCGCTATAAGACAGCCGACGAATACGTTTCAATCAAATACAATCTTGGGGCGAAGAAAGAAAACCAACGTTTGAGTAATGCCTATGGCGCAGCTCAGATAAAGGACGAGAAGGCGGCACAAGAAACATTGGAGACTGTAGCTGAGACGTTTGGCTTTACTGCTGAACAGTTGAAGGCAGCTATGGACAAAGACCCGTTGAAGCGCAGCGAGGAAGAACAGAACGCTTGCGTGGCTCTGAGAAAGGCTTATGAGGGAGAGCAGTTCCCGGAAGGAACGTTGCATCCCGACCAGTCGCAGACAGAGGGCAAGGACGTGGTTGAGGCGAATGGTCTTGGTACGGAGAATCCTAACAATGATGCTGTGGCTGAGGTGCTTGGTAAGCTAACAGAAGCTGAGGATGCCTTGGATGCAGCGTTGGAAAAAAACGATGTATTTAAGCAGGAGTTTGAGCGCTTACAGAAGGCAGGTATGAGTAATCCTCAGATATATATGGAGTTGATAAACTCGGGATTGACTCAGGAGCAGCTTGCGCCCCTTGCTGACTATATCAATGCCAATGCGAAAGCGCAAGGTATGTTTAAGGGGACTCAGAACAAGATAGCGGAGGTTACACAGAAGCATGTGGAGCAGTGGAGCTATAAGGGTGAGCTTAATGGCGAGAAGCTTAATGGCGGTCAGATGTTGTTTGTGAAGGACAACAATGGCAGACTGCTGATTATTGGAGCTGGCGATGTTGCGTTTGATAGTGAAGGTAGAGCAAGAGAAAGCGTAGGCGACATGCTTAGCGTGCTTGACCCGAATACAAAGGAAATGGACTTCGTGAGCAAGAAGGACGTGCAGCTTGACCATGTGGAAAAGACGGAGGACTATGCCAAGAACTATCAAACGATGTTGGAGGAGTTGAACTCTACCGCTTACGCGGAAAGTGAAAAGGGAAAAGAGAAAAGTGAAGAATCCGATACTAAGCCTTCTGAAGCCTCTCTAAGCCTTCCTAAGCCAGGGGAACAGCCGAAGGGGGAAGATGCACCGGTACCTGTGGATGAAGATGTAAAGCCTATAGGGGAAGGGGGGAAAAAGAATCCATCCGATAATGGCAATGGAAGTAACGAGACTTTAACATTTGCGGACGGTACACCTGTGCCGATGATGAAGGACTCGAAGGGTCGTGAGACAGCTGACTACTCGCGGATGACACACGAACATGGAGCGGAGTGGATGTCTTCGCAGTTTGGCGAGAACGCAGAAGCTGCTGTAGACGGACAGATAAAGAGAGCCGAGAAGATGCTGAAGGAAGCCGAAAAGATAAAGGTGGACTACACGGGAGATTTGAATGACGCTAAGGAGGCGGAGGCTCAGAAGAAGATGGCAGTTGATGCCGCCAAAGCAGAGCTGGAGCTATATACCAATATCAAGAAGGCAATGACTGAGAAAAAGGTCAAGGCAGGAATGGAGAAGGTAGGTAGTGTAGGTGACGTAGGTAGTGTAGGTTCGGTAGGTGAAGTAGGTAATGTAGGTGTTGCTCGCGAGAAGTTTGAGAGCGGTAAGCGCGTTGTGGGCAACAAGCGCACACGCACATTGTCTGACGGCACGAAGATAAAGGGACACTATGAGCTTGTCGAGGCAGACAGCCTTACTCCTTCGCATAACGCTAATGACGGCTACAAGAAGAGTGAGGGTTTCCCCGTGAACGAGGAAGGACGCACTATCAACGACCGCGACTACGAGAACGACAAGGACGCTCAGAGGGTGACGGACATGATAGCAAGGCACTATGACGGACAGGCGGTAGACCAGGTCCCGGTTGTGACGACTGACGGCATTGTTGTTGATGGTAACGGCAGAACGATGGCGGGACAGAAGGCAGCAAAGGACGGAACAGACGGAGCTTATCTTGAAGCGTTGAAGGAAAATGCGGAGAACTACGGCTTCACTGCAGAACAGATTGAGCAGAGCGGAATGAAGCATCCAAGACTGGTGCTTGTAAGTGACGAGCCTATGAAATATGACACGGCTACATTCGCGAAGTTCAACATGAACGAGAAGAAGTCGCAGGGCAACACGCAGCAGGCTGTTGCAAACTCGAAGAAGCTTAGTACTGACGAGATAAGTGTTATTGTGTCGGAAATAGAGGGCAGTGGCAGTCTTGATGCATTCTTTAACAATTCTACCGCAATAAACTCGTTGCTAAAACGTTTAGTTGATAAGGGCGTTATAGGTCTTAACGAGATAGCGGGATTGCGTGAGGGCGAGGATAGATTGTCGGCTTCGGGCAAGGACTTTGTGAAGAACCTTCTATTGGGCAGTGTTTTCTCAGAGAACACTATCAGAATGATGGGTGCTGACGCGGGTTTGAAGTCGAAGGCTCTGAATGGTATCCGTGCTGTGACAGACAACATGAAGCTTGGCGACTATGCTCTGATGAAGGAGATAGACCAGGCAGTGCAGTTGCTGTACGAAGCTCGTCAAGGCGGAAGCGGTGTGGACGCATACTTGCGCACTCCTGCTATGTTTGGCGAGAACGCTGCGGACAGATACGACCCTATATCTCAGGCTATCGCTCTTGCTCTGGAGGGTAAGGTTGAGGACTTCCGTGAGCTGATGATGGCGTATAACAGAAATGCCGCTCCTTATGCTGACGCCAACCAGACGGAAATGTTCGGCGAGAGACCTACGAAGGAAGATTTTGTAAACGAATTTTTAAAACTTAGAAACTGGAAAGACTATGAAACAAGACATTCAAGCAAAGAAGGAAATGGCGATGCTGGCAGCTCTGAGGGAACTGAACCGCAAGCACCAGGAGGAAACGTCATCACAAGCGAAACAGACTACAACAAAGCCGTAGAGCAGCTTAAGGAAGCCAAGGGTGAAGAACGTGAGCGTATACTCGACCAAATGGGAGAGTATGTGAAAGAGTTTGCCAAGAGTAATGGGTATGACGAGCCTGTTGTGTTGAGGACGAAGCAGGACTTGGCGGATGCGGCGAAAACAGAAAATGATAAGACCATTATCGAAAATATGCCAGAGGGTGCTCATTATCCAGGATATTACGAAGATGGTAAGATTCATATATACCTTGAAGGCAGTACTGGCTCTGAAGAATTGCGTGAGACATTTGAGCATGAGTCGGTTCATGCGGACAATGAAGTAGACCCTTCAAGGGTCGAGGCTCTTGTATATTCGATAACAGATATGAATACTCTTACACGAGAGGAACTTGAACGAGTTGTTGAAGTTCTGTCAAATATGAAGGAGTATACAGAACGTGCTTCGGAAATGAATGATGTAGATGCACTCTATATGCTTGCTGATGAAGCTTTGGCTCACCTTGTAACCTATGCTCAAGAACACGGAAAGGATGCAATGTCTGAAATAACAGACAATCCCACTCTATTAAACATAGCAGAAAAATCATTAAAAGAAAGAGAAAATGACAGAAGAAGAAAAGAAGGACTTGCAAAGAGTGGAGATAAGACACTCGAGCGGAAGAATCTCGATGATGTATCTACCGAAGAAAACGGTGGAGCATTGGAGGGAGATAAGGAAGGAAAACCCGAAAATGACAATGGAGGAAGCCCTGATAGAGACATTCAAGCAGGAGAAGAACAGCGAGAAGTAGACGGAACACCACATACAAACGCTAATCAAGACCCGCTTGTAAGAACGACTAAAGAGTCGTTAGAGAAGAACAAGGCGGAGTATCTTAAAGCCTTGAAAGAAGGTAAGACGGGCAAGGACCTTGAAAATGCGGAGTTGCATTACAAGTTTTCTTTCTTGGATTACCAAAATGTAATGGGCGTAACCGACGCTGAATCGCTTGAAAAGTTATGGAAGAGGGAGCTTGAATCGGCAAAAGCTTCTGATACTGAGCCTCACGAGGCCTCACTGAGCCTTACTGAGCCGACTACGCCTAAGGGTGATGAGCCGCTTTCAATACTTCCTAAGAAAGAAGAGAATACTCTTAATCCGATAGTGAAGGCTGCGGAGAACTACAAGAAAGACCATCCTTTGACTGAGGTTGAGATTAGGAGTAGCGATGTGGACGACATTGCCAAGGATATGGCTGTAGATTATCTGAATGGCGAGGTGACGGATGATTTGCATCGTGCCGTTTATGAGAGCATCTATGAAAAGGTGAAGGATGCGAAGATGAAAAACGCCACTAAGCAAGCGGATAATAAAACAGAAACTACCGAAACTCCTAAGGTGGAAGCCTCAGCAAGCCCTATTGAGGGAATGAAGAACGCTGCCGAGAAGTTTGCTAAAGAGAAAGAGGCTGCTGCAGAAGCTATGGGCGAAGTGAAGAAGCCTCAGCAAAAGGCAGACGATGCAGCTGTGGAAGCGTCGAACAAGAAGGTTAACGACCTTTGGAACGACTTGCTGAAAGCAGGCAGAGAGGATTTGTCGGCATCGTTCATCGGACTTAACGCAAGACAGCTTGAAGTGCTGCCTAAGCTTGTGAGCGCAATGGCAGAGAACGCTTACCTAAGAATAAAGAGAGGTATGCACAATCTTGAAGACGTGGTGAAAGAAATGCGCAAGGAGTTTGCTCCAGCAGCCCAGGTGTTCAAGAAGGAAGACGTGGATGCCATCTACGAGCAGATGATGAACATTCGCTATCGCGACGGTGAGCAGCGCATGAGCTTGAAGGAATGGGCAGACTACTACGAGAAGACTTCGCCTAAGCATCAGGAGAATCTGGTGGGCGACTCAAAGGAAGCAGAGGATAGAAAGGTAAGCGAGAACAAATTTATAGATGCTGTGAAACTTCAACTGGCTTTCGGTCGCAAGATCAAGAGCATAATAGAACTGAGAAAGATTGCAGAGAGACATGGCTTGAAGGACATTAAGGATACAGACCTTCAGGAACTTGCAGAAGCTGCCATTGTGATGAAAGCAAGAGGCATCGCTTCTTCTGAATCAACCAACGAAGCCGTGAAGTTTGAACGCATCAAGAAACTCTACGAGAATCAGCCGAGCCTTAATCAGCGTGACTCAGAGAGAGTGATGAAGCAGCAGTATTCTACACCTGCTCCTTACGCTTTCCTTGCAGACATGTATGTGAAGGCAGGAATTGAAGTAAAGAGCGCATTGGAGCCAAGCGCCGGAAACGGAATGCTGACAATAGGCTTGCCTAAGGATGCGGTACATGTGAACGACATCGACGCACAGCGACTTGTCAACTTGCAGAGACAAGGCTTCAAGAACATAACAAGCCAAGACGGAACACAGCCGTTTGCGGACAAGGACGTGGACGTGGTTGTGACAAACCCACCATTTGGAAGTGCCACACCAAGGGATTATGACGGTTATACTATCTCTTCATTGGAGGGACAGATGGCTATCAACGCCTTGGAGAGCATGAAAGACAACGGTCGTGCAGCCATCATCATCGGCGGCAAGACGGAATACGCCAAGAACGGAAGTCTGAATCCAAAGGATAAGGCTCTGCTTGGTTATCTCTACAGCCACTATAATGTGGAGGACGTGATAAACGTGGATGGAAGCCTGTACGCAAAGCAGGGTACAACATTCCCGACACGCATTATATTGATTAACGGACGACGCTTTGACGAGAACGCCTATCCGCCAGTGAAGGACAAGGCAAGAGCGGAAGCCGTGAAGAGTTATGACGAACTTTATAAAAGAATAAACGATGATATACTACAAAGTGGAAGGATGGATTCTCCCGTCGGAGAAGGAGGAGAAGATGCTAACGCAAAGCCTAATAAGCCGAGCGTTGCTAACACTAATGAAGAGGGATTACGAGCAGGAGGAAACGGAGGAGGCGAACAAAAGCCTTCAGTTCGTACTGGAGGAGTACATGACAAGACTGCCGAACCAGTTTCCGACAATGTATTGGGAACAGAAGGAGGAACCAAGCCAGGAGAAAATGGAGGACTTCCTGATGGGGCTGCTGGAGCAAACGGAGCAGGGACAGAGCCTGCTTCAAGCAAGGAACCAACCACTGGAACCAACAAGCAGCGAGGAAATGAACCAGGAGGAAATGGACGACCTAACACTCAGTCAAATGCTGATGAGACTACCGATGCCGGGAACGGAGGGGGATCACGGGGACAACTGGAGCGGTTGGACCGACCCGTACGTGAACTAAGTTCCGAGAAGGTCGCTTATACGCCAAGAAGTGAAAACCCGTTCACTCTTAAAGCCGTTATGCCAGCCGACCAACAAGAGTCCGTAAACAAGAACTTGGAAAAGTTGGGCGACGCAGACCAATTCTTGGTTGACGAACTGGGCTACAATGATAAAGCAGACCTATACGCACATCTTGCAGCAGAGCAAGTGGACTCAGTAGCTCTCGCTTTGCAACAGGCAAAGAAAGGCAATGCCTTTATCATCGGTGATATGACAGGTATCGGCAAGGGTAGACAGGCTGCTTCGCTTATCAGATACGCCAAGAAACAAGGACAAGTGCCAGTATACTTCACAAAGACAGCAGGTTTGCTAAGTGACGTATATCGTGACTTGGTAGATATAGGTAGCAAAGAATTGAGACCGTTTGTATTTGGAAGCGCAAAAGAAGCAGCAATTACAGACGCAGACGGAAACGTAGTATTTGCCTTGCCTTCAAAGAGTGAAGTAAAGAGAGTGCTTGACTATATAGAAAAGAACGGAGAGCTGCCAAAGGAGTATGATTACGTTCTGACGACATACAGCCAAGTAAGCAACGGCGTATATGAGTTTGACGAGAATGGCAACCGTAAGGAAAGGAAATTAGCCAAAGGCAAGAAGTTTGGTGCAGCAGCAATCAGCGGACAAGCCCGACGTGACGCTATAGAAAAGCTCATGAAGAACGGCTATCTGATATTGGACGAGAGCCATACAGCAGGAGGTGACAGCGGTCAAGGCAACTACTTCCAGCACATCATTCAGAAGGCAAAGAACGTGACCTTCTTCTCTGCAACCTTCGCAAAGCGTCCCGACAACATGCCAATCTATGCTCTAAGAACGGCAATGAACCAGGGAGGACTAAAAGCATCCGACTTGATAGACGCCGTGAAGCGTGGAGGAGCCACACTACAGGAAATCATGAGTCAGGCGCTGACACAATGCGGACAGATGATACGTCGCGAGCGAGACATGACAGGCGTGACTATTGACTGGAAAGCCATTGACGACCCCGAAGTTGTTGCCGAACAGCGCGAGCAGTATGACAGCATCATCGGTCTGTTCAACGACATCATCAACTTCCAAAGAACCTATGTAAGCGCATACGTAGACAGACGTAATGAAGAACTTGCAGAGGTGCAGTCGTCGATGGGCATAAAGCGTGGCACAGAAGCCCTGGGAATAAAGAACCAACCGTTTGCAAGCAAGGCATTCAATACTGTGCAGCAAGTGCTTCTCTCGCTTAAAGCAAAGTCGGCAGCAGAAAGAGCTATTGACTACTTGAAGCAAGGCATGAAGCCTGTGATAGCATTGAACAATACCAACGAGTCGCAGACGGGCAACCTTGCGCTTGGCGAAGAAATGGACGCTCCCGACTTGGGCACATCACTAAAGAAAGGACTTGAAGGTACGCTTCGCTATACAAGCAAGAACGCCAAAGACGAAAGCGAAAGCGGATATATAAACCTATCAGACTTAGGCGCAGATGCCGTTGAAGCATACCATGCGCTTGAAGAAAAGATAAGAAAGACAAGTACCGGACTATCGCTCTCGCCTATCGACGTTATCAAGAACGAACTGACGAAGGCAGGATATAAAGTAGGCGAGTTGACTGGTAGACAGACAGAGTTTGTGTATAACGAGAACGGCACGGTAACGAAGGTGAAGCGTGCGGACACAGACAAGAAGAAACTTGCGAGAGAGTTTAACGACGGACAGATAGACGCGCTAATCTTGAACAAGAGTGCAGCAACCGGTATATCACTCCATGCTTCAAGCAAATATGCCGACCAGAGAAAACGAGTGATGATTGTTGCCCAGCAGCAGCTTGACGTGAACGATGAGGTACAGATGCGTGGACGTATAGACAGAACGGGACAGGTGGCAAGAGGCGCATACGAATACGTTGTGTCGCTTATCCCTGCAGAGCAGCGACTGTTGATGATGTTCAAGGCAAAGTTGAAATCATTGGACGCAAACACCACTTCTTCACAGAAGAGCAAGTTCAACGAAATGGAAGTAGCCGACATTACCAATAAGTACGGAGACAAGGTAGTTAAGGAATATATGGCAGAACACCTTGACTTGTATGCACGTATGGCAGACCCATTCGGATGGGAGAAATCTTATGGAGCAGACTTATCAACAGTAGACCCACAAAAGTTGGTTTCTTCTTCTGACGGCATGAGTAGTGAGGCAGGAGGCGACGCGAGCAAGTTGCTTGGCCGTATGGCTTTGCTGAAAGTGAAAGAGCAAGAGAAGATGTTGCAAGAGATAGGCGACCTTTATGCAGCCGAGATACAACGTCTGAACGAAATGGGCGAAAACGACTTGGAGATAACCGAGTTGCCACTGAAAGCAAAGACCATAAACAAGGGCGTTTGGAAGGAAGGCTCAGAGCCAGGAGGTGACAATGCTTTTGCCGACAATACTTATGTAGAGAAGGTGAATATGGCTGTGCTGAAAAAGCCTATGAAAGCCGAGGAAGTAAAGAAAGCTCAGGACGGACTCACGGGCGGCAAGTCGTGGGACGAATACCGCAAGGAGAAGCTAACTGCAGCGAAAGAATACTTTGACAAGAAGATAGCCGAAGCTACTCAGAAATACGAGGAGCGTGCCGTGAAGGCTGCAACAAAGGCAAAGGAGAAGTATATCAAAGACTCAAAGAAGGGCCAGAAAGAAAACGGCATGAGCGACGAGCAGATTGAAAAGATGGCTGGCTATCAGTACGAAAGCATCTATAGCGACGAGAGGACAAAGCTTGACGAAGTGGTGAAGAACCTAAAATCGAAGTATGGCGTGTTTGAGCGTGCGCTTGAAACCTTCAACACGGAAGACGCATTTGTGCTGCCAACAGACATGAACAATCCCGCTGAGTTGAGCGGATTCGGCAACAGCTATGGCAGACTGATAGACATAAAGATAACCGACAACTTCTCGCCAAACGCCTCTACCGTATCGTTCGCCACCTTGGACGGACGAAGAAAGATAACATTCCCCATAAATGGAAAGGCAGGATTAGGAAGCGACAAGGCAGATGTTATAGGTATCATTGACAGAGTGACAAAACAGGCATCAGCGATGGGCGACAATCATCTGCGCGTGCTGAGTATGGATGCCTCCAACTGGGACAAGCTGACAAGCAACGAGAGCCGTAAGGACGGATATATCATTACCGGAAACTTGCTGCAAGCTTTGATTGACACTAAGGAGCAAGGCTTGGGCGGTCAGTTGGTGAAGTACACAACAGACACAGGCGAGGTGAAGACAGGCATTTTGATGCCTGAGAAATTTGAGCCGAATGGTCTTGCCAACGAGAAGCCTATAAATAGCGTAGCAGAAAAATTTGAATTGCCATCTAACAAGGGTGGCATAACAGAGGTGACTTCTTCGGACGGAGACGTGAAGATAGAGCAAGGCTTCGACTATATGAAAATGGCACGAAACTATACTATACGTGTACCGAAGAGCAACAAAAAGGGAGGCAAGTATTTCCTTGATAAGGAGCTGCTGAAAATGGTAGATGGCGGTAACTTTGAAACAAGAGGAAACACGATGTTTGCCGAGGTAAAGGCAGAAAAGCTAAAGGATGTGCTTGACAGACTTTCGGAGCTTGGCGTAAAGGTAAAGGAAGAAAGCGGAGTGCATTATCGCATGGAGCCGAGCGATGCCTCACTGAGCCTTTCAAAGCCATTGGAAGGCAGGATTGCTGAGACTGTGGAGAAAGTATCGAAGCAGACTGGTGGTAAGGTGAAGATGGTGAACTCGGTTGAGGAGATTGAGAACCCGAAGGTGCGCAAGGATATAGAGAGCGGCAAGCAGGTGACTGGCTGGTATGACGAGAAGACGGGCGAGGTGCATCTGTATATGCCGAACATCCATGACACGTATACCGCGGAGAAAACCGTATGGCACGAGACTGTGGGACACAAGGGTATGAGAGGACTGCTTGGAGATAAGTTCAATGACTATATGAGGAGTCTTTGGATGGACTTGGATAATCCTATCAATGCCGAACTGAGAGCTTATGTGAAGGAAAAGATGAACATGAATCACCTTGGATTCTATGACGCTATTGAGGAGTTTATCGCCAAGAGCGCAGAGGACGGAAAGGGTGAGCCGGGATTCTGGAACTACATAAAGAATAAGGTGACAGATGCCCTGCATGAGATAGGCTACAGAGTTTCGCCTAACGTGAAGGACGTGAAGTATATGCTGTGGCTTGCGAAGAATGTGCAGAAGCATGACGACAGTCCGCTGTGGAAGATGAGAGCTGAGGCTGTGAAGTGGAAGATAGAGCATGAGAAGACGGAGTACACGAAGATTGAGGGCGGCGAGCTGTATGACAACGATGGCAAGAGTCATGACTTCGAGGGTATGAGTCGCGAGGAATGGTTGGAGGCAACGGACGGAGAGATACACTACCGCACGGCACCAAATGCAGCTACCGCTTTGGATAGATACCATCATGCTCTGGACCGTCATAGCTATATGGCTACGGAGGCTTTCATGGACAATATGCTCTCGTTGAAGAAACTGATGGAGGCTATTGATCCGTCTATCAGGAAGATAGAAGATGTGGCAAGTTCGATGAACCCATACCTGATGCAGAACATCACGGAGGGCATGATGAGCGACAAATCCAAGCTCTTCGAAATACGCTATATGGACCCGCTTAGCAAGGCTATGTCGAGCGTTTTGGATAGCTTCGATGGCAAGAAGGTGGAGGACAGAATAAGGAACTTCAATCTGTATATGATTAGAAAGCATGGATTGGAGAGAAACCGTGTGCTGTTCGTGAGAGACTGGATAAGGGAAGAACGAAAAGTGAAGAGTGAAGAATCCAATAGTATTGATGCTTTGGAAACTGCTTGGAAGGGCGAGAGAAGCGACCTTAGAAAGAAGCTTGACTCGGGACAGATAGACTTGAAGGAGTACTACCGCCAGATGGACGAGTGGATAGTACAGAACTTGGATAAGGACTTTAAGGCAGAAGAGCATGACTATTCGGGTATGCACGGATTGCAGGGCATTGACGATATGAAATCGCCTTATGATGATGCCGGAGCTATTGACGAGGTTATGAGCCAGGAGGCGAGCATGGAAAGCATGAAGAAAGGCTCAGTTGCCGACTTCTGGAAGAAGGTGAAGGCAGCTACAGACTATTCGGTAAATTCGGACTACGAGAGTGGACTGATAAGTCAAATTACACACGACGGAGTCTTGGATATGTTCGATTGGTATGTGCCTTTGAGAAAGTTTGACGAGGCTACCGCTGAGGACGTATACGGATATGTGACAGAAATGGGCGACCCAAGCAACTATATCGGCACGACGCTGATGAACGCCAAGGGACGAAAGAGTCTGAGCAATGTGGAGATATTGGCACAGATAGGTTTGATGGGCAACCGTGCGATAAGAAATGGAGGTCAGAACTCTATTAAGTTAGCCTTTGCGCGATTCGTGAGAAACAGCGGAGAGCAGAACCTTGTGAAGGAGATAAAGGTTTGGGTTGAGAAAACTGGCACGGACTTGAACGGCAACGACATTTGGGAGGAGGCTTATCCGCAGATACCAGAGGGAGCAAGCGCAGATGATGTTGCGAGCATTGTGGATGCCTTTGAAACGGACATGAGGACCAAGCAAGCTAAGGGTGAGGCAAAGAGTCTGAGCAATGGAACGGACATAGGCTTCAAGTTCCAAAGAGCGAAGGACAAGAGTCAACACTTTGTGGACGTGAAGATAGCCGGAAGAACACACAGATTTGTGGTGCTTGGCAATCCGAGAGCGGCACAGGCTTTGAACGGAATGCTGGAGAACGGCAAGGCAAGCGTCAGGTCGTTGCAGGCTGTGACACGATGGATGGCTATGGCCTCAACATCGTGGAGCCCAGAGTTTGTGATGAGAAACATCGTGAGAGACATGGAATTTGCATCTTCGCATGTTGCTGCAAAGGAAGGTGGAAGATATCTTGCAAAGTGGTCACGCTATTATGGTGAGCTTAATCCGCTGAATATGTTCTACAATGAGGGTGCAGGAAGCTTAAAGAGCATGAAGATGAAAGACTTCAAGAATGGTGTAGGCTTCGGACTGTATGCCCGATACAGAGAGGGCACGCTTGGCAACTCGAAGATGGAGCGATACTTCAAGGAGTTCATGGAGAACGGTGGCGAGACAGGCTTTGTTCAGTTGTTCTCGATGCACGACATGGAGAAGAGCTACAAGAGTATCGTGGAGAAGGAGTCGGCAAAGGGCGCGAAGAAGGTTATAGTTAATGCTGTGGAAATGCTTAAGAAATTAGGCAAGAACGTGGAGAATCTGAACGAGGTGGCTGAGAACATGGCACGATTTGCCACATATTGCACATCAAGAGACTTGGGACGTTCGGCAGCAAGAAGCGCGTATGACGCAAAGGAAGTATCGACAAACTTCAACCGTCATGGTTCGGGTGATGCTATAAAGAGCTTCAAGAACGGAGAAATGGGTGATTGGCAGAAGGCAAGGCGAAACACATACGGCTTTGTGGCAGGCTACCTAAGAAACTACTCGATGTTCTTTAATGCTGGCATTCAGAGCACGAACCTGTTGTTCAAGAATATCAAGCGTGCGCCTGTGGGGACTACTGTTGCTATGACATCTGCACCGTTTGCCTTAGCGTTGATTATGGCTGCTGTCAACAATGCTATTATACAGAATGAGGACGATAAGGACAGAGACAATGTGAAAGACCCGTATGGCGAGTTGCCTGACTATATCAGACGAAACAATCTGTGTATATATGTGGGCAAGAACAGATTTGTGACTGTGCCGTTGGCCATTGAGCTGAGAGCATTCTATAGTCTTGGCGACTTGGCGGCAGGACAGACATTTGCCAAGAATGTGAAGAGTCAGAGAAACATGGCGATGGATGCTGTGGGCTGTATGTCGCAGCTATTCCCGGTAATGGACTTCTTGAATAATCCGAACTACGAAAAGAGCTTGGGAAACGGAGTAGGTATGACTACAGAAGGTATAGCTCCTACTGCTATAGTTCCGTTCATTGAATGGTGGCTTAACAACGACTGGAAGGGTGCGCCGATAAGACGAACAGGCGATAAGACAGAGCTTAACCCGGCATGGCAGAACGCCTATAATAATGTCCCGGCAAGACTTGTGGACTTGAACAAGTGGGCGAACGCCAAGACCAACAATATAGCCCCTGGTAATCCGGAAATGAAGGGTAACGAGGTTCTTGACTGGGCAACAGACCCGTCGATGCTCAATCATTTCTTTGGTTCGTGGAGTGGCGGTATGGGCACATTTACTCAACGCACTGCTGGCTTGGGTGCAAAGGCAACGACTGGCAAGACAGACGAGATAGAAGTGGGCGACGTGCCATTCTTACGCTCGCTCTTCTATACTCCAAGAGAACAGTCGAGCATGGCGAGAACCAAAGCCAAATGGTATAACTACAAGGAGGAAATGGAACAGACTATCGCCAATAACGACAAGCTGAAATCGAAGAACGTGCCGACGATGAAGAGGATTGAAAATGCAGCTGCATTGGAAAAGTTCGAAGGTTCGCCTGAGCAAAGAAAGGTGAATATCATCAAGAACGCGGAAAAGCGAATGAGACACTGGAACACGATGAGAAAGAAGTGGGCCGATGATAAGAAGCAGGTGGACTTTGCGAATAAGAATATTGAGATGATAATGCAGGAGGCGGTAGAAGATTTGGATAGGATAGAGTAAAGAAAAGAAAAAGTGGCGAACTTTAACGGTTCGCCACTTTTTAGTTACTTATTATTGCTTTTATGCAAACAGAGCATCTATTTCTTCATTGGTCATTACCTGAAGGTCGTCCATCTTGGCGATTGGCGACAGACCGTTCTTGCTGTCGCCTATGTAGAGCACTGGAGGTTGAGTCTTTCCACCCTGTATGGTAACATAATAATGCTTCATGTACAGCTTGTTGGGGGAGGGTGTTGCGTCTGCGCCAAAAGTCGAATCTCTGCTGCCCCAGTCTGTATAGAACAGACCTTGACTCATTGCATAAAAACGTTTCTTGCTGCTCACATAGGTGATTTCCATGTCAGGATCCAAAGGGCATTTGGCGTCTTGTATCAAACTATCCGAAATACTATCCTTCTCGACATGGAATTTGCATACATCAACAAAGTCGCCCCCGTCTCTCTTGCTCACATAGCTCGCAACCGCCTTCTTCTCCTCCGCCGTCATCAAGCCATGCTTCTCATTCGTCGCATCCCACAGCTGCGCATCCGTCACCTTACCGTTCGCATCCAGTGTAGCCACACCATTAGCCACACCCTTCTGGCTCAACGGAATCTGCGCCTCATTCGTTACATTACCAAGACCCACCTGCTCCTTTGTCACACCATGTGGATTCTGCTTGTTCGCAACGTGCTGCGAGTAAGGCGACAGGTCTACAGTTGGAGTATACTCGCCAAGCTTCTCCCATTTCGACGCATTATAAGCTGCAGAAGTATCACCAGTATAGATGTACTCGGCATATATATTCTTGCCTTCTGTGTCTTTGTTTGTCGAAGCTACAATATATATACGGTTTTTGTTGATACCACTTGTAGGCAGAGCCGATACAATCTGAAACAGCGTGGTGTCAATGTTGTTAGGGTCTATCACCTTTGTCCAACCACCAGCAGCCTTACGGCTACCCCAGTTTGTCAGTCGATAGAACCCATCGCCCTTAACGTACCACTGTTGACCCAAAGCCATTGCAGTGTCTGTCTCGTCTGGGTTAAGCAGCTGCCAGTCCTGCAACGCATACAGAGCCGCCAAACTTGCCACCACTCTATGACCACCAATATGTCTTGCGTCCGCCAAGGCGAATCCACTTGCCGACACGTTACTCGGTGCCAGCGTATTTGCTTGTTTTAATGCCATATCCTTATCTTATTTTTTTTCTTGAAGATTAAACATTCTCTTTACCTCTCTCCTACGCGATGTCCAAGAACGAGCTGTCCTTCAGTGCACCAGGCTTCTCTGTCTTGTACACGTTATACTTCACGGTCTTGCCGGCTGCGTTCACCACGTCCACCTGGGTCTTCACAAAGCCGCCGTTCAGCAACGGAGTCGCGCCGTTCTGCACAATCTTCGTCAAGTCGCCCAATGCGGCTGGATAGGCAAGCACCCAGTACTGTGTGTCCGATGCCGAGATATTTCTGAAGTTGCCGCCCTTCGAGTTGTTCAGCTCTGTAGAGGGCAATGCCTTGATAGCGTCCGCTGTTATTGTCTGCGCTGTTGTCAGTCCGTAGTAGCGTCTGTGCGAGAACGATGCGCTGAACGAGCTTGTCGAAGCACTCTGCGAGCCTGCGCTCACCTTCTCCAAGTAGCCGTTGGCAAGCGACCATTTCACGCCTCGCGGCACCGAAATCGACTGGCTGATGCTGATGTTGCTTCCCACCTTTGCGTCCGGTGTAGGATAAGCCACCTCCACACCGCTTGCCGGCAACGAGCTGCCGAATGAGCCGCTTGTCGATGTCGGGTCTTTCTTGCCGTCCACGTGGGTCCACTTCCACGAACCGCTCCACGATACCTGGTAGCCATACTCCAACGACAGATTCTGCTTGCCTGCGCCCATTGAGGGCTGCTCCACACCTGCCGCATTATAAACCTTCCAGGCACCATTAATCACAGGCGACACTATTACCTGGGTGTCCCCCTTCTCCTGCAAACTCGCAATAAAGTCCGCGTTCGCCTTGCCCTTCGCGCCGTCATAAGCCGTACCCGATGCTTCACCAAGTTTCAAAGTGCTTTTTGCTACATGAGCCTTCATCAGCTTAGTATACTCTGTAAGGCCTACCTTGTCTAAATACTTTGTCATAACTATTTGTTTTAAAAAAATGTTTAAAAAAATTATGTTATTATTTATCTTTTCATTTATTTTTATACACTCATTATCTCCCTAATATCCTCAACAGTCATAGTCTCTGATGCTGCCTCCACTCCTTTCTCAAGGTCTGCGATTACCTCCTGCACACTCTTTGTATCTGTGCCTATCGCTTGTCCTTTATAGCCACCTACGTCAAGGAGGTATTGATAACCATTCTTTGAATCAGTTGGATCAACAGTACCTGTAGAAGTGCGTCCAACGTATATTACAGAAGCGTTCTTACTGACTGCATTATCACCATCACCAACACCTACCATATCAATAAATGAAGCATCATCATAGCTATAGTAGCCTTGTGCATGAGAACAAAATCCACTTGCTGTTGCCATTTGACCTTCGGCATGAGAACATTCTCCGATCGCTTCACATTCCTCTCCTTCGGCATGAGAATAGTCTCCGCTCGCTATTGTCATTTGACCTTCTGCATGAGAAGCGTGTCCACTTGCTGTAGAACTATCTCCTTCGGCATGAGACCAGTCACCACTCGCTGTTGTGGTTGCGCCTTCTTCAGTAGAATTATTTCCGCTTCCCCTTCTCACTGGCAGCCAAGTTCCATTGCTAACTGCTTCAGCAATCTTTGTGACTAATCTTTTTAGTCCTAAACTGTCTACAAATTTTGTCATAATTACTTTTTTGTTAATTTATTACTAATGTTTGTTAAACTTTATCTTTTATCTTTATTTTATTACTCAAACTCTTGCAAAACTGAATATTATATAGTATCTTTACAAGTGGATAGTGAGTTAGGTGGTATGGTCTTTAACATCTCATGTGAGGTAGTGCGTCCAATGCCTAACGCTATCCTTTTTTTATGTCCTGCTGAAAATTAACGTTCCTCTTTGGTCTTTCCTTACATATACTTTTACATCATTCATGTATACCAAACTTTTTTTATCATAAAAACGTACAAGCCATAGACCACCACCCAATTTTGAGCTTATAGAATTGGCTCTTTTTCTCGTAAATCTTGTATATTTTTTCTTTGCACCAGGAAATATATCTCTATAAGATTTACTACGATATACACCATGCTTCCAGTACGGTACTCCAATGGCATTAGAGCATTTATAGGAGTTTATTTTTAATTTATTCTTGTCTTGAGAGTTTGTAAAGTTTATATTCAATATTTTACAAGCCATATTAAAAGTTCCCTTTTTACTTGTCACACGTTTTCCATTATTCCAACTGTATGTTTTTGAAGTACCTGTAAGGTTATTCCCTGGAATCGAAATTTCTTGTAAATGTATAGTAGTATCTCCATCTGTATATGGATCAAACATTTTTAAACCAACTTGATGGGCTGCATATCCTACTAAATGTATAAAATGAGAGTATTTAGCTTTTTTGTTGTCAAGTAATATTCCTGATGATTGATATATAGTACTTTTATCTGTACCCGTAGTATCACAAATAATTATATTAAATTTCTCCTCTTCATTATTACTCCATATTGTTATACATGGATTTCCACGAAAAGCATATATTGTTCCCCAATCATACGATTTTGGATTTATTGACTTACCAATAACTATCTGTCCATAAGGTCTTTTCTTAGAAACTTTCTTCTTAAGAAGAAGTTTCATATTGTCAGTATATCTTTTAAGTCCTTTATCATCTACAAACTTTGTCATTGTATGTCTCCTTTCTCTCCTACTATTACTTCGATTTCTTCTTCTGTTATCCTCTCAATCGTAATCCCATCCAGAGCATCATGAGAGAGCTTATCTTTTGTTACAGCGCCAGGGGCAATCTTGTCCTTAGTGATACTTCCGTCGGCCAACTTTCTCTCTGTTACCGACTTGTCGTTAAGGTCGGCAGTTTTGATTAAGGGGACCTTAGAACCGATCTTGGTGTCTTCTCGAAATGTAGGCATATTTAATTTCTTTTGGTTCGGTTGATGTGAAAATTTGCAGTCCGACGGTTTCGGGGAGGATGGTAAGGCGGAGCTTGAAGGAGGTCATGTCTTTGTGACGTCGGATAGGCACGCGCGGATTGGAATCATCGGAAACACGTTGTCGGATGATGAGTTTGCCGGGGTGTTTAAGAGTGACGATGAGGTAGATGTCACTCTTAAACTGAACTTCGGGAGTTACCCAGGCAAGTTCTTCGGGAGAGTATGATGCGGTGAGTATCTGCATAGCTATACGGACTGTTTAGAGCCTGTCAGCTGGACTGCGATAGCCAACATTGCTTGCGCGCGCGGGTCTTGGTAGGCGGTAAGCAAGAGGTAGGCAATGTAGTAGATGAAGGCAGACTCGTGGATGGTGGGGACTTCTACGGTGGAATCATCAGAAGAGGTATCGATGTCGGAGGAAATGCCGATATAGGCAATCTCGGCGGTGTCGGTAGAGGTGTAAGGCTGAACGAGGATTCTCGTAGGAGAGCCTTGGATGACAGTGGCGAGAGGTCGGTCGGCAGTACCCTTTGCAGTGTCGTCGAACATAAGCATGGCGTCGTCGGAGGTGTCGAGAATAGGTTTGGCAGCCTTGTGCCACGACGAGAGACGGACGCGAGATATAGGGACGTTGGGAAGGTTTTTGGGAACGGTAATGATAGCGATATCGGTATAGTCATTGTATGGGGTGATTGTGATTTCCACACGACCGGCTTGAGAGGAAGACGGGTTTGGCGAGGAGAGTGTTGTGGATTGAGATGTGGCTACGGCGAGCCATCGGCGTGCGTCGTTGATTTTGGCACGTATGATATTATCCATGTAGGAATCCTCACCATTGTCGGCAAGCTTGGCATCCTCATGAGTCTCGTGGTCGATACACCATTTTACCTTGTTGATGATTTCGGAGATAGTCATAACTAATGCTTTAAGAAACTACTCGCCAACTGAGTAATTGGGGAAGGCAATACCTTCCTGAGCGGCGAAAACAAGAGCCTTGGCAGGACTGGTGAACTTCTTGGAGTAGTTGGTATTGACGTAAACAAGAAGCTCGTCGGGGGTTGTGACAGAATCGACACTATCCACCTGCTTCTTGGGTGTTGGCTCGGGGGTTGGGACGGGGTCGATGTCGTCGGAGGTTTTGATTTCGCGGACCAACACCACTGTACCGGACTTGAAAAGCTCACTCTGTTCAAGAAGGTCTTGATAGTACTTACCCTTAAGAGAGATTTCGGGACAAGTGCCAGCAATGACGTTGCCACCTGTGAACTCGTAGCGAACCTTGTTGCCACCTGCGCCAACAAGAACATGAGAAACATTATTGCGAACCTGTTTTAATCTATATATCTTAATCATTGCGTTTTGGAATTTTAAAGATAAGCCTCGCTGAGACATTGGCGAGCAAAGCCGTTGCTCAGCGAGGACTTATCGGAGATAACTTATTTTTATTACGGAAACATACCTCTTTAGGCAGCTACGTCCTGGCCCTTGTAGAGCTCCCACTTGGTGCCGTTGTAGTAGTAGACGGTACCCTTGTCGTACTGAACATCACCAGAGGTGTAGTCTTCGGTAAGGGCAACCTTCATGCCGTTAGACGGAGTTTCGGGGAACTTAGGAGCAGAGATGATAGTCTGAAGAGTAGACATGCCAAGCTTAGAAATCTTATCCTCAGGACCAACGAGCACAGAGTTGTAGCCACGGAGAGCGATACAATCGGCCTCCTCGTGAATCCAACGCTTAGCGTCGCGGATAGCACCTGCACCCTTAGACATGTCGTTGGTGCGCTCCTTGTTGGCAACACGCACGTAGCGACGACTCGCCTTAAGGTCGATGATAACGGCAAAGTCCTCCATGTGCATAAGGTCGAGAGTCTGATCCCAAACAACATCGAATGTGCCGAATGTATCCTTGATACGCTTGAAGGTGAGGTCGAACTCGTCGTGATTGATGATGTCGTTCTTGCCATCCTTTTCAATCTTCATCTTCTCCATGCGCTCGATGAAGTTCTTGCCAGCGAAGACATAAGCGTGATTGTTCTCTGCAAAGTCGGTAAACTGAAGCTTAGAGAGAGCAATCCAGTCGGACCACTGCTGCACCTCACCGATAGCATAAGCATTGGTAAGCTGAGGCAGAATGCCCTCTGCAATGTAAACGTCCTCTACAGCACCATCCTCGGTGAGCACCTTGAAGCGTCGCTTAGTACCAAGCCAGTAAGAACGCTCAGCGCGGAGGTTGTACTTCATGATAGCATCAGCCTTGAGGTCTTTGACGGTGATAGGCACCTTGGTCTGTACCTTCTCGTAGTCGGTAGTAAAGAGAATATTGAGCAGCTTCTTCTGCACACAAACCTCCTTCTCGCGAGGCTGCATGTTCTCAGGAGGAACCATAAGCTGAGACTCACTGGCGGCAGTTGAGCCAACGAGGAAGACAGAGCCAGACGGAATATCGGGGCAGGTCATGCTATCGAGGTCGTCGGCAGGAGTGCCATTGTTCTTAGCCTTGCCGTTGGTAGCCTGGAGAGTGACCTTCTTGCCGTTAGACTCGATGACGTAAAGCTGAAGAATGCCCTCGCGCACGGTATTAGAACCTTCCTTGTAGCCCTCAACATCGGGAACGTAGACAGTAGAGCACTTGTAGAACGGACGGAGAGAACCAGAGAAGTTGGTAGAGTTAAGCTCGATGGTGTCGCCACCAGTGATTTCGGCAGTAGTCTTACCGTCGAGAGTCTCGCCACCAATGCGCATGTGCTTGGCAGTCCAGTTCTTGATAGGTACCTTAGCGGCAACCTGTCGAGCGATACTGAGAAGCGGAGTCTTGTAGGGGTAGAATTTGACAATGTTATTATCCCACTCATCGTCAATCATACCACCCTCTTTGAGCTGGGTGGATGAAGCCTGAGAGCCCGCTAAATCCTGACCATCCTTTTTGCCACCAGGGCTGTTGAGGTCGCTCTTGCCAGGCTCAACGGGTTCGTTGGCAGCAGCCTCAGCAGCGGTTGCGGGATCAGGCCCCTCGTCGCCAATCTGAGGCGCAACGCTGTCGCCAACAGCCATGAGCGACGAGCCGCCAGTTACAACGGAGAGCAGCATGAGTAAGAGCCAAGTAAGAAAACGTCCGCTTTTAATAAAATTAATAAACCGATAGTGTTTCATTTAATTGAAATTTTAGAGATTAATAAATAATAAAATGTGTTTTAATTTTAAACCAGACCATCCCAGAAGCCACTGGACTTCTTTTTGGTGGACGACACGCCACCGTTAGTATTGAGAGAAGGAGGAATCTCGGTCTTCTCGGAACGCTTGACCCTGTTCTGAATCTTTTCGTTACGTCCTTGCATAGCACCCTCCTCGCGAGCCGAAGCCACGTCAGCGTCGTAGTTTTGCGCGTTTTTGAAGAGCTGCCACGTCTCGGTGGAGACTATACCATCCTCAGCGTCGCCGATAACCTTGAAGAAACTCTCCCAAAGGTCGGCTTTGGCATCGTCGTCAAGACCAAGTTCGTCCATAGCGTCGGCTGACTTTTGGAGATTGGCAACAAGTTCTTTTTCGTGGTTTTCCTCGTCGGCCTTCTTCTGCTGAAAGTCGGCAATCTGCTGAGCCACCTTCTTACCCATTTCCTCGTCCTGCATAGCAGCACCGATGTCGATGCCCTGAGAAGCCATCCATTCGATGGGGTTAAGGTCGGGATTCTTCTTAAGGTCCATAGCCATAGCTGCAAGCCAACGGTTGTTGTCGAACATTTCGCTGAGAGCCTTTCCGTCCTCCTCGTAGCGAGAGAGAGCGTCGGCATCGTCGTTCATTGCACCATAGCGAGCCTCCTTGTCCTCAAAGTCGATGTCCTTGTGGCGTTTGGCAAAACGCTCGGAGAAAGCCTTGCGGTTAGGTCGGTTGTCCACGGGTGGAGCTGTAGCCGCTGCCTGCGGCTGAGCTTCGGTCTTGATTTCTTTATTTTCTTCTGCCATATCTTATATTTAATAAGGTGTATTATTCTTTACCTTTTCCGGGTATCTACATATTTTAGTTTACGCTTGCGAATATCCTGATTTTTTGCATCCGTTTTTCCGTGTTTCGTACTTCTAACTTTTGGATAGACGAAATACGGCATTTCGCGCTGTCATTTAGAGTATTTTTGCGCTGATAGACAATGACGTAAGATAGAAATATGCAGAAAAATATACCCACCTTATCACGTGTAATGCCGACTTCGGGCAAGACGTTTGACACCGTACGGAGACGTAAGGAGCGGCAGTCGGGCAAGAAGGCAGACTATGAGCTGTTGCAGCGATGTTGGCAGGCCTGGAACAACCTGGAGGAGGTGCGCATGGTTAGAGACAGAGCCAAGAGATACTGCTACGGCGACCAATGGGGCGACACAGTGAGAGTGTACAAGAACGGATACTACTATGACATGACAGAAAGAGAATACCTGAAGAGGAAAGGCTCTGTTCCGTTGTCGAACAATGTGATGGTGTCGATATTGAACACTCTTGTGGGAATGTACGCTAAGCAGGGAACAGAGCCAGTATGCTTTGCAAGAACACGGTCTTCACAGTCACTTTCCGATATGATGTCTGCCACGATGCAATGCAACTGGCAAAACACACAGATGGAGATATTGTTGAAGCACGCGCTTGAAGACTACCTTGTAGGAGGAGTAATGGTGTGCCGAGAGACATACGAAGACAGAACACAGGAGATAGAAGACTCGTGGACAGACTACATAGAGCCAAACTATGTATTTTGGGAGGGAGGTTCAGACCCAAGACACCTTGACCTGTCGCTGATAGGCGTGCTGCATGACGAGTCTATAAACGACCTGTACAAGAAATTTGCAAAGGAAGAGTACGGACTGAGCATAGACGACCTGAACAGAATATTCGACATAGACCCGGATGATAATCAGACGGAAGGAACTATGCACAACGACACAAATGACCTGTCGAACATATCATTCGATATACCGTCGAAGCGCGGACGATACGTGAGAGTAATAGAAGCGTGGACGACGGAAACGAAATACAGATACCAATGCTACGACCCGATAGCGACAAACGAAAGTGATGCCTACTTCCGCATAGAATGTGACGATAAAGTGTTGATAGCAGAGTTGAACGCAAAGAACGCGGACAGAAAGAAGCAGTATGACTTGATGGGAGTGCCACCAGAAGACAGAGCCTATATAACGGCAAAGAAAGTGGCAGACAAGTATTGGTACTACACGTTTATGGCACCAGACGGAACCGTGCTATGCAGCGGAGAGACGCCATACGATTTTAAGTCGCATCCATTCACGATAAAGCTCTATCCGTACATCAACGGAGAGATACATCCGTTCATGGCCAACGTGATAGACCAACAGAGGTACATCAACCGTTTGATAATAATGAACGACATGGCAATACGCTCGTCGGCCAAGGGTGTTTGGCTTATCCCTACACAGGTGTTGGACGGAATGACACCAGACGAGTTTGCCGAGCAAGCAACGGAGTATGACGGAATGATATTCTACACGCCTAAAGCGACATTGCCAAACTCGCGACCAGACGTGATAACATCAAACGCTGTGAACCTTGGAACAAACGAGCTATTGCAGATGGAGCTAAACCTGATGCGTGAAGTATCGAATGTGTCAGGAGCGTTGCAAGGCAAGACACCAACGGCGGGAACATCGGCCTCGAGATATGCGCAAGAGTCGCAGAATGCCTCGACCTCGCTATACTCGATACTGAAAGACATGGAATCGTTTACGGAGAATATTGCACAGAAGAAGTGCATGACGATAAAGCAATACTATGAAGACGGACGACCCATCTTCAATAGCGATAGCACATATCCGATAGAGTATGACAGGATGGGCGCAAGAGACATAATGTTCAAGATATCTATCAAGAACGCTGCTGCCACAGCCACCTATCAGAACAACGTGAACGACAAGCTTGACATGTTGCTTGACAAGGGAGCCATCAACATCATTCAGTATCTACAGAACCTGAACGAGCCGTTTGCAGACAAGCTGCTGCAGGACGTGCAGAGTAATATAGAAGAGCTAAAGGCGCAGCAACAGGCAATGGGGCAGCAAGCACCACAGAACGGAGTAGTGCCAGAGGCAAACCAACAGGCAGTACAGCAAGCGCAGCAGTATTTACAACAATAAAAGTGTTTTCCTATGGATTTCAAGATTTATCTCAGCGATGTCAAAACGGCTGTCAAGCGTCAGCTCTCCATCATCGGCAAGCACCACAGCACGCAGAAGGGCGACACGCTATTCTCCGTCAGCACACTTACGTCTGTCGAGGAGTCGGTCATGCAGCAGTTTATTGTCGACGGGGCGCAACACCTCGTTGCCAACCTCGCCCCCGTCCTCTCTTCCTATACCCTCGGCGATTTGGACAGGCAGTCAACACAGGCATCCGACGCCAGCAGCATCCTGCAGCCCGCATCACCTCTCATCGTGCCTTATCTTACGTTTTCCGTGCGCACCACACGCACCAACAAGGCTCTATCCGACGCTGCCATACAGGGCGTCCTCGCCCTTCTCGTGGCTTACGTCACCCATTCGGTTCTGTCGATGGTATTGCCCGACCTTGCCCCAAAGTATGCCAACGACGTCCAGTCGCAGCTCCAGGCTACCTCCCAGCTCGTCTTCAACAAGTTGCCGCCCACCATCCCCACATCTACCCTCGCCGATTGCAAAAGCATCAGTGACCCACTCACCGAACCCACCCCCGACCCATCACCCTCACCCCCAACCGATCCTACCACCACTACCCAATAATAAATTAAACACATCCTACTATGATTATAAAGTTCCAAATTATCAAGTCCGTCGTCCTCGCTGCCGTCAAGGCAGCCACATATCTCAAGGCGCAAGCCGATGTCGCAGCGCAGCCTACAGCAGCCAAGCTCGCCTACACCGAAACAGCAGGCGACGACGACATTCACGAGTCCATCCTCTCGCACGATTTCCAAACCGCCCTTGAGGTTCTCAAGACCATCTTCGTTGACTATATCGTGCCCACACCGCAAACCATTGGCGACAACGCTATCTACTACGCATCTGCCACAGACGATGTCGTCACCTTCACGCTCAACGTGTCACGACGCTTCAACGGCTCGCTCACAGACGCCCTCGCACGCCTCTCTGCCAAGTATGCCGAGAATTATATCGTGGCGCAGTGGTGGCAGAAGAACGGCAACCTAAACCAGGCAGCACCGTATCAGTCGGCAGTGGCAGCGGACGAGATTGCGATAAGACGCTGCTTTGTATTGTCGGCACCAGCAGTACCGATAATAAAATATCCCACAACACTAACGGCAAAGGTAGACGGAACAGACGCGGAGGGCGAGATAATAATACGTGTGGACGAGAATGCCACGGTGTCGTACAGTATTGACGCAGGAGCAGTAGACGACATTGAAGCACGCTCGGAAGACCCAAGCATAGTGGAGATAATGCGCTACAGAGCACCAACGACATTTGAGCTTGTGCCACGTAACACGGGAGTGGCGAGGATAAGACTATTCTCACGACATACAGACAATGTGTATGTGGAGTTTACGGTGATAGTGTCGAAGGAGTACTACTAAAAACAAAAAGGACATGAAAAAGGATTTTTCAGAATTGCATCCGTTTGTAGCTTCAAGACAGAGAGGGTGGATACCTGTAGCTAACCCCCTTGAGCCACAACCACCAAGGAGAGCATACGGACATAGCATAAAGCATATCTACATACAGGCAGACCAACTGTTGTTTGATGTGGACTCTGTGACATCATTGATAGACAAGGCTACGAGGAAGACACAGGAAGAGACTGAGGTGACAACATCGGAAGCGGACTCGCACAGACCAATGTTCTACAGATGGTTTGACCAATATATAGCGTCGGTGGAAAGAATACTGTCGGCTTATGTGGCTAAACCAGAAGGAGTAGCGAGAATGAACGGGCTGAAAGAATGGCAGGAGAAAGAGATAATACTGGTGATGCCGGATTATTGGGACGCGACGGTATATGATGCGTTGGTGCAAGCCATTCATAAGTATTTGGTAGATGGGGCGTTGTTTGAATATCTATCCAACACGTTAACATCGAGAGACCAGAGAACGATAGACAAGGGAAAAAACTTGGAGGACGGAGAGAAGGTGATAAAAGAACTGAGCAGTAGGGTGTTGCCGGGAACGATAAGGAAACACTTGAACCCGTTTTGATGTGAGGTGTTGTAACACCGAAGGAAAGGAAAATATATGGTGAAGACATTGGACGACATACCTCTTTTGTCGGAGAACAGGAAGAAGCTGTTGCCGAAAGGAAAAAAGGCACAGAAGGAATTTATCCGTGATTTGCTATCGAAGAATCAGGAGAAGTTTGAGGAGCTGTTTGAGGAGCTTGCGGAGCATGACCCGAAAGCGTGGTTGCTGCTGTATCATGACATGCAGAAACATGTTGTGCCGAAGCAGTCGCAGGTGAACGTGTCGGTGGGCATAAACAAGGACTTCCAGGAATTGGTGGCGTTATCGACCACAAAGACAGATGACCCGTTGGCTATAGGGGCAGAGCCTGTGCCGAAGATAGAGGATGCGGACTATGAGGAATTGAAAGAATACGAAGGATTATAAGACATGACGACTATAACCGACCTTGACATAGATAAATTGCTTGCCGAAAATAAGAAACGATATGATGAGATTTTCGGTGAGTATGACCCGTGGACAGGCGTGGGTTGTTATGATTTTAAGAACAGAGTATGCCTTGAAATACCAGACTTCATCATCCCAAAGATGTATGTGCCGAAGGAGTGCATGCGAACTCTGCTGTATAAGAACCTACAGCATTTTGGCACGATAAAGGAGGTGCTGATACAAGTACTACATAAGGAATATGACGAGGAATCGGAAGACACACAGAAGCTAAAAAAGCTGCTGACCTTTGAGATATTCAAGGTGAGATTCAGGGAAGACCCAGAGTTTGCCCTATTCGTGACGGATAAGATTGAGGACAAGAGAACGGGAGACATGATACCGTTCAGACTGAACTATCCGCAGCGAAGACTTATCAATCTGTTTGAGGAGCTGAGACACAAGAAGAAAGCCATACGTGTGGTAATCCTAAAGGCTCGCCAATGGGGAGGCTCAACATTGACGCAGCTATATATCAAGTGGATACAGGATTTTAGACGTGACGGTTGGAACGCCATTGTGCTATCGCAGGTAAAGGGAACATCGAAGAAAATTAAGGCGATGTACCGAAAGGCCGTTGAAAGACAGAAGGGATGGACGATAGGACACCCCGGCGCACAGCTCATGCTATCGCCATACGAGAACTCCCCCGACGACTTTATTGTGACAGATGGCAACAAGGCGTTGAGACGTTCGACGCTGACGGTAGCCTCATTCGATAACTTTGATGCCGTGCGTGGTAACAACTTCCACTGTGCACACTATTCAGAGGTGGCATATTGGAAGAAGACACCAGAACATGACCCAGAGGGTGTAATCTCGTCTATCTCAGGCGGTATACATAATATAGAAGACAACGTAGAGGTGTTTGAGTCAACAGGACGAGGAGCTTCGGGTTTCTTCTATGACCGTTGTCAGTTGGCAATGGACCCATCGAACAATGACGCATACGCATTCATCTTCATACCCTGCTTCATCATCGAGAACGACATGGAGCCAGTGGAGGATGAGAGGGAGTTTGCTATGTGGCTGTTGAAGAACAAAGACCGATCGACATGCCCCAAGGGATATAGAGAGACAGGCAAATTCTTTTGGCGAATGTGGGAAAAGGGAGCTTGCTTCCAAGCTATCAACTGGTATAGAAACTTCAGAAACAAGTTCAAGACGCACGCCTTCTGTGCGACAGAGGCGCCTATCGACGAAGAAGAGGCATTTAGAAACTCGGGCAACCTTGTGTTCAACCCTTACTCAATAGACGACCTAAGGCAGGGCGAGGTAAAGAAGCCTAAATACATAGCAGACATTGTAACCACTGGCGAGAAATCGACGGAGGCGATAAAGAATGCAAAGATAACGATAAGGGAAGACGGAGAAGGCGAGTTGAAGATATGGAGCTTGCCAAACAACAAGATATTGCGTGTAGCAGACAGATATGTGGTGAGCGTGGATATTGGAGGCAAGTCGTCTACTTCGGACTATACCGTAATGACCGTGCTCGACAGAATGGGCATGATGCCATCGATGAAGGATAAGCCACGTGTGGTAGCCCGATACAGAGGACATTGCAGACATGACGTGTTGGCATGGAAGGCTGCTGCTCTTGCACACTATTACGACGATGCTCTGCTTGTGATAGAGAGCAATACTGCCGACCGCGAGAAGAACAACAACACAGAGGGCGACCACTTCGGTTCAATAATCAATGAGATAGCGGACTACTATCCTAATCTGTACCAGAGACGCTCGTCGCCAGAGGATACTACGGGAAATGTACTTGCCAAGTATGGATACCAGACCAATAAGATTACGAAAGGTTGGCTGATAGACAATCTTGAAGCGTTTGTGGATGATAAGCTTTGGCATGAGCCAGACACAGAAATGTATCATGAGCTACGTATCTACGAGCGCAAGGAAGACGGTTCGCTTGGAAACATCGAAGGTTCGGGCAACCACGACGACGTGCTCATGTCAACAGCCATAGCACTATATGTATCGACACACGAGATGGAACTTCCACGCTGGCGCACCGACGAAGGACTCAAACACCACTCCGACGGCGTACGCACCGAAGCCTTAATCTAAAAGCATCCCACGGCTTAGCAAGGCCTACAAAGAAGCAAGCCTCACTATCATTTCATCAACCATTTTTAATTCAATACAATTATGCAAAAATCAATCTCATTCCCCAAAGGTCTCACGACCTCCCCATCCAACCTCCTGTCCGACGACACCGACCTCGTCGAGTCTGTCAACATGCTTTTCCGAGCCGGAGAAATGCACCCAATACAAGCCCCGGTAAAGATAGGAGCGTTCACCAACGACAAAGAGGAATTGCGTTTTGTTCACAATATCGATGGATATGTAAATTACATTACACACGATGCTTTGTCGCTTCGTATCTATAATTATGCTGGTGCAGAATTAAAGCTGATATTCAAAGAGGATATACGTGGCTTGTTTGCTATTGATGCTGTACATTCCACACTTGTACTCTCTACTGCTAAAGGCATTTTGTATATTCGTTTTATTGCCGGAACGTACACCCTTCTCGGTGAACTCCCCAAACCTTCTGTTACATTCTGCCTTGAGGCCGCCCAAACATACAATAACGACAATACATACACTCCACCTACACTTGTCGACTACACAAGGGCAGCTGAATGCAAGGCTTATTATTCTACTGAAGGAAAATTGTGTCAGTTCGAAGAAATAAGTGGAATTACCGAGAGTGGCTATCATCTTCAAGTGTCGAGTGTCTCAAATTCCTCTACAGACGATAGTAACACTCAAACGTATATCGGATATGGAGTTATACCATCAAAGCAAGCCGATTTCAATGATGCCGTGCAGGGTATTCTTGCCCACGGGATGAACAACGTGAAAAAGAACCGTGCCTTTGCCTTCCCGTTCTTTGTACGCTTCGCATTGCGTATGTATGATGGTACTTACACACGTATCTCCAACCCCGTGCTATGTCTACCGTCTATTCATTACAATGGCTTTCTCAAATCAAAAGCTGTTAAATTAGGTGGACGCCTCGGTAGCTCGGAGATGCAATTTAATGTAACAAACCAAAAGTCTGGATATTTTATTCCCTGGCTTAGTGATGCTGCCTTGTATTTCAAGTGTTCAATTCCAGATATTGATAAATGGAAGGACATTATCAAGGATTTTGTCGTATTTACATCTGACGAAGTTCTACCTTTTACAATGGATGGAGGTTGGAAATTCTGTCAGCCATCTTCATTGATTAAGGAAATTCTAAACAATTCAATGGAAAAACGGGACATTATCACTCTTGATTACATCAAAGACCAGTATTTCAATTCTGCAGAAGAATGGACGTACGATTTGTCTTCAAGTGGCTCGTTGGGTAACACAAAAAAATATTATACCAGAGGTCCACTTACTTCCCTTATCGTTGCCGAAAAGCGCAAGTCCGAGGAAGACATCAAAAAAGAACTTCTCAAAAAGTCTGTCTTCTATAAGCTTTTCGAGGTCAAGGCTAATTCGCCTCTTCTTGACGGCAAAACTTATAACAACTCGCAAGAGCTTATCGAGGATGGCGTCGTTGAAAATCTCACCGAGCAACAGCAGCTTGGCGTGGACGACTACTACGGATGGACAACATTAAGAGCAGGAAAAATATTTACCTACAACTCACGCATTAATCTTATTAATGTTAGACGTTTACCATTCAGTGGTTTTTCTCAGTTCGTAGCTTTTAAGCCTGAAAGTCCAGATGCTCGGTCTCTCGATTTCTACACCCGCATCCAATCCTCCTCAATGGAGGCATGTATCAAAAGCACAGTCCGTACCATCCCCGAGGCTCTCCGTATGTGGTTCTCTTACCCCGACCCTAACGCCAAGGAGGTGATAATTGTTGCTGATAATTCCAACATTCTCTCCCTCTCCTTACAGCAGCACCCCCGTCTCAACGCTGCCTACTTCATGGGTAATTGGCCGCCATCGTTCAAGCCAAGGTTTACTACCGGCGAAACGCCCTCATTAAAATACGATTCCGAGCTCCTCACCTCCCAAATCTTCACCTCCGTCGTCAACAACCCATTCGTATTCCAGGCATCCGGCGACAACACCGTTGGGACAGGCTCTATCCTCGGCATTGCTGCCAACACCGAGCCTATCTCTCAAGGTCAGTTTGGTCAGTATCCGCTCCTCGTCTTCACAACAGAAGGCATATACGGCATGTCCGTCAACTCCGAGGGTCTCTATTCTGCGTCCTACCCAATGTCACGAGAGGTATGCAACAACCCAGCATCCATCACCCCAACCGGTAGCCTTGTCTTCTTCACATCTGCCAAGGGACTCATGGCGGTATCGGGCGGAAATGTATCGTGTGTCTCCACCCAACTGCAGGGACGCAACCCGTCACCGCAGTTCCTCACACTCGGCGACGGCAACTTCATCAAGTTCCTTAGCGGTTCCTTCCTGGCATACGACTACCGCGACTCCCTCCTTCACATCCTCAACCCCACGAAAAAGTACGAGTATGTCTATTCCATACCAGACGGAACATTCGCAAAGGCAAAGCTGTCAGACTGGGTCCTTACAACAGCCAATGCCTATCCCGACAGCCTCATACAGCTTATTAACGGCACCGTCCTGTCCCTCAACTCCAAGCCCGACATCAATGACGACACAACACTATATAGCGGAACATTTACGACACGTCCTCTGAAGTTAGGTTCGTCGTTGCAGCTAAAGACAATACATCAGATATTGCACCTCTTTGATACGGCGAACGGCAAGATAGCGCTACGTATATATGGATCAAACGATTGTAGGAAATGGTGTGAGCTACATTCGTTGCACGGCAAGCCATGGAAATACTACACCTTAAGTTATAAGCTAAGCAATATGCTTGCTACGGATGCGTTTGCCGGAACGGTTGTGGATTTTCAGCCACTATTTACGAAAAAGATGAGATAAAAAAAAAGAAAGCTATCCGTCACGGACCGCTTTCTTCTTAATTTTCGATGAAAAAAATATTGAATCCTTTCTTTAATAACCTAATGACCTTCTTAGCATATGAAAACAACTTAAACCAAATGTAACCAAACAAATAACAATAAAGGTGAAGCAGGCCATTAATGCCTGGTATCACCATCATTATAAGGATAACGGGCATACCAGCCTTAAGACATCCTTTGAAGTCGCCTCGTTCGCCCCACATGATGCCGAACATGGCGAAGAGCAAGCCCGACATACCGACAGTAGACCTGTCTGTAAACATTGGCAAGAAGCTCGCAGCTACGGCAATCAAAAAGCCCGACACGACATTCATCTTTTGCTTGATGTTCCACAGAACGAACAAATTGGCAAGCATGTGCCAAATGTTGGCGTGTTGGAAGCTGTAAGTGAGGTGGGGGATCAGACTGTCGTTAGCCAGAACCCCCATACCTCTATGAAGAAGCGAACCGAAGAGACTAAGTATCGTTAACAGTAGCTTTGCTTTTACGTCCACTGCCATACACTTCACGATGTCGGAAATCCTTTCCATAGAGTCTGTACTTAACGAATATATCTTTAACCGTGCGTGGCGACAAGAAGAACTCGGGAGCCGGAAGCGAGACAAGTATAGGGCACAGAAACCACAGGGACTTGTTGACATACTCCTTTCGCTGTGAGAGTTCCTTCATGCGTTCGAAAAGCGAATAGTAGAGCCGACGTTTGGAGTCGCCCAAAGCATCGACAATAGAGTTGTCGCCAACGGCCATGCGTCGAAGTTTCTCGTAAGCCTCTTTAGCCGTGATATAATAACGAGGAGCCGGATGCTTGGCAGTCTTGACGTATGCGTCTTGCTGACTCCATGGACGGGAGTGCTTGCATACATCACAATAGGCTTTTCTGAGAGCCTCGCGCTGCAAACGGGTAATATCGTAATTATTCTTTGTCATCCAAGGGAAACGGTTTAAGAGGTTTTGTGACACAAAAATACGCAAACTTGTACGGGTGAACAAGTTTGCGTATGGAAAATTAGTATAAATTAAAATATGTTGTACTTTGTTTATTATAAGCTACTCTTTTGGTTCTTTATTATGTTTATAGCAAATGTGACATGGAGTTTTGTGTAACTTCTTAGCTTGTTCGAGAGTTACTTGTTTTATCTCTCGGCTGCAATTGCGCAAGCCTTTGCATGATGCGGATTTGTGGTAGCTCTTGGATTGTGGCCCGGTGCAAATGTAGACACCATCGCTTGTAGCGCAAGCGAGGAACATTAGGGAAAGAAAGAGTACTTGTAACTATTCAGCGAATATGTATCGCTAAAGGCAGTATGTGATTTTTTTTCAAA